>WNGF01000135.1_pt1 | contig 186940 bp, 152 predicted proteins | sample 5400641 | NCBI WGS metagenome assembly WNGF01 (sample SAMN13153371, study PRJNA577476) | soil metagenome | isolation source: 80 cm soil or saprolite under grassland replicate 2 | place: USA:California | collected 2016-06-15 | reverse complement strand
GCTACGGCTACAACGTGCTGACGGGCGAGTTCGGCTCGATGCTGGAGCAGGGAGTGGTCGACCCGGTGAAGGTGACGCGCTCGGCGGTGCAGAACGCGGTATCGATCGCGGGCTTGCTGCTGACCACCGAGGCGCTGGTGACCGACATCCCCGAAGAGAAGTCGTCGATGCCGCAAATGCCCGGCGGCGGCGGCGGGATGGACTTCTAGGACACACGGATTTTGCACGGATTGCACGAAGGCCCTGGCGACACTGCCAGGGCCTTCGCCATGCTGCCAGATCGCGCGATCGGGATAGGAAAACGTCGGTACCGAATCTACGAAGGCACACGAACGGTCACGAAACGAGCGCATTATTTCGTGTATCTTCGTGGCCCTTCGTGGATGATCCTGCCGGCGCTACCGGTGTGCTAGGGCTCGTGTTCGATCCGGATCTCCATAAGCACCCGCGCGCCACTGGGCTCATCGGCGATCGGCAGACGCCCCATTGTCTGCATATCATACACGCCAATCTCTAATCGATACATGCCTTCGGGCACCTCTGGAGGGATGTACATGTCGGCCAGATCGATCGCCAGTTCGCCCGGCTGCCATCGCGATGTCGGATAGTCGTACCCACGTATCAGCGTGTCACGCTGGGCCACCACACGCCCCTGTGCGTCGAGAAGGTGCAGAAAGATCGCATAGTCCTTCTCGATTTTGGCGAGCGGTTGCCAGTATAGATTGAGCTGGAGCGCATGCCCGGGTCGCACTGATCTAGGGCCTACCAGCGGGCTAAACGCAGCCCGCAGATCCCCCGCGCCAAACTGGTAGCCAAGTAGTCGCAGCTTATCGCCAAACATGGTTTCCCGCCGCACGATCGCAAGCTGCTCGATCCGCAGACCCAGATCGAGCACTTCCATATGCGGGCTTGGGCGTCCATCGAGTTCGCCCTCAAACGCCGCCAGCACGCGCGCCTGCGCGCGCAGTTCCGTGTAGCGCTGCACGTCGTCGCGCACGTTGCCGACGAGATAGCGATACCCCTGGGCGCGGTACCAATCGGCGTCGTGCTCGGCGACATCCTCGACTAGCGTCAGCATCGGCTCATCCGGCCAGGCAACTGGGTTGAGCGCCATCGCGATTGGGGCGCCGCGCGGCAGATGCTCGCGCACGTAGTCGCCCGCGCGAACTTTGCTATGCGTCTGGGCGAATAACCGGTCAAGCGCTATTGTATTGATCAGTGGATGGATCGCCACCACCGCGCTGAGCAGCAGCGGGACAATAATATTGGTACTCTTCTGCGGAAATGCATATCGTGTTGGCGGAAGTTCGTTCAGTTCATTTAGTTCACTACGTTCGCGCTGATCGGCGCGCGCTTCGGATTGCCGCAGGCCCGCCATCCGGTCCAGCGCGTATGACGCCGTCGCCGCGATGCCGATACCTGCCAGCAGCACCAACACCGGAAAGATCGGCATGAGGTTGCGAAAGAAGTGCTTATGCTGCGCCAGAACGAAGAGCAGATACGGCAGCGCAAAACCGATCATCACCAGCCCGGCTCGATCGCGGCGCCGAATGACCACAATGGCGCCAATCAGCACGGCAATGCACGGCAGTGGCAGCAAGCCATCTGACCAAAAAAAGTTCAGATAGCCAGCAACCGGCCAGCGCCGAAACAAGTCGCCGCCGGGCGTATTGTAATCGCTATACTGTTTTAGAACGCCATTGAGAAATGGGCCGGGTGTGATCAGCGCGTATGGTGTGGCGATCAGAAAGCCAATCACACTCCACAGCATCGCCCAGGGCAGCCGCCAGAAGTCGCTTAAGCTCAGACGCCCCAGGCGCAGCCCGTGCGCCAGGATGACGGCGAGCGCGACCGATGCGGCTGGATACTTCGTCGACGCCGCAAGCCCTGTCAGTAGGCCCGCCAGCGCATAAGCCCGCCAGCGCCGATCGTCCAGTAGGCGCAGCGCCGCCGCGAGCGCCAGCGCAGTCATCAGCCCGGTCAGCACGTCGACCGTCAGGAACTGAGAATTGCGCACATGGAATGGCAGTACTGCCAGCACGGCCGCCGCGCTCAGCCCAATCGCGGCGCCCCACCAGCGCCGGCCAATATCGTTAATGACAAACAGCGTAGCGACGCCGAACAACGCCGTGAGCGCACGGCCCCAAACGAAGAAGCCCGGTGTGGTAATATAGTAATAGGTGCCAAGCGGCAGCTGAGATATGTCCGAGTAAAGGCCCTTGGCAAGCCCATAGCGCCAGTGTGCCTCGAACACAATCCGCAGCGCATAGTAGTACAGCGACGGCTTTTTGAAGAAGTGCGGGTCCCAATCGCCGCGACGCAGCATTCCGAGGACTGTGTTGGCCGCCGACGGCTCGTCGGGGTGATCGACATACGGCAACCCCCACCTAACGGCATACAGGCGTAGTATCAGCCCGCCAACGACAATGATAACCAGCGCTCCGATCATCAAGAAGCGCCGCACCCAATCTTGTGCAGCGCCAGCGAACTTGGCGCGTAGCGATTGAACATCCATCCTCACCTCGTGAGTGTCTGCAGAATGTGTTGTTCCAGCCGTATTATATGCTACTATGCCAAGATGCCCGCCGCCGTATCTTAGTGATAGGGCCGATGCGGTCACTCGCAAAACACGGATTTTCTTCTTCGTATCGAACGTTTTTAGTACTGCGAACGAAAAACGTTCGATACGAGAGGTTTTACTGTGGTCCAATGTTCGCATTCACTGCATAAGTCCTGTAAAGATGACTGCTGCGTATATGCTCGAAATATGCTATCATCGGCGGCACGAAATGCCTACAATTCGCCAGGAGGAACCATGGATCGAGTACGTCTAGGAGTGATCGGCTGTGGCGGGATGTCGCGCTACCATGGCCGCATTTTCACCCAAAGTGTCCCAGAGGCTGAGATTGTCGCGTTGGTGGAGCCCAATGAAGATAACTTAGCGCGCTATTTCAGCGACATCTTCCCCAATGGCTCGGCAGTGCCCACCTTCAGCGACTACCGGGCTATGCTGTCCGAAGTGTCGCTCGACGGCGTGGTAATCGTGAGTCCACATGCCTACCATTTCCGGCAAGCCATGGACTCAATCGGCGCCGGCTGCCATGTACTGGTCGAAAAACCCATGGTCATTCGCACTGAAGATGCCCAGTCGCTGCTCGCCCATGCCCAAGTACATAATAAGCTGATCTCGGTGGCGTTCCCTGGGCCGTTCAGCTGCGAGTTTCAGTACATCCGCGACCTGATCGCGCGCGGCGAGCTCGGCGAGATCTATATGGTCACCGGCGTGTGCGCGCAAGATTGGCTCATCAATGTCGGCGGCACCTGGCGAACCACCCTGGAGATGTCGGGCGGGGGCAATATGTACGACAGCGGCGCGCATATGTTCAACGCCATGCTGTACCTGACCGGCCTCTCGGTGACCGAGGTGTTCGGCTTCGTAGAGAACAAGGACCAGGAGATCGATGTCGTGGGCACCGTAGCGTTGCGCTTCACCAAGGGCGCGCTCGGTACTGCGTCGGTGAGCGGCGCGGCGGCTGTGTTCGAGCAAGGGATCTACATCCACGGCACCAAGGGCTCGGTCAAGTGCAGCATCTACGGCGGCAGCATGGAGATCTGGCTCGGCAAAACCAAGCTCAAGTACCCGGCCGTGCCCAAGACAACCTCGCTGCAGCAGAACTTCATCGACTGCATCAAGGGTCGAGCGACGACGCCAAGTCCGGCGCTGCTCGGCCTGCGCCAAGCCCGCCTGATGGACGCGATCTACGATTCGGCCCGCACAGGTAAGGCAGTGCAGGTGGTGGCCGACACGGAGTAGAGCAAAGAACAAAGCACAAAGGACAAAGAACAAACAGCCGCTTGGAAGTCGTTTGTTCTCTGTTCGCCGGGCACCCACACCGGGTACCCTTTGGGTGAGGGTACCCGGTGTGGGCACCCGGTTCTTTGTTCTCTGAGTTTATGGAGATATAGTAATGCATGTAGGCATACTGACCGCCCCCTTGCGCACGCGCCCGCTGAACGAGCTCATTCCCTGGGCGGCACAACAGGGCATCAGCGCGTTGGAGATCGACGTCCGCCCCGGCTCGCACCTCGACGCGCAAACGGTAGACGACGCGGCAATCGAGCGGCTGCGCGGCCTGCTCAGCGCCCATCGGATGCAGATCTCCAGCCTGTCTTGTTATGTAAATCTCACTGGTGTGGCCGATGAGCAGGTGCGCCAGAACCGGCAGTCGCTCGAGGCGGCGATCCATCTGGCGGCGCGGCTGGGCCTCGACACCGTCTGCACGCTAGCGGGCTTCCCGGTCGCCGGTAAGAACAAAGCCAAGACGATCGCCGAGGATCTGCCGGCGGCATTCCGGCCGCTGCTCGACCTGGCCGGCGAGCACGGCGTACGGCTGGCGCTCGAAAACTGGTTTGCCACCAACATTCAGCATTTGGATCACTGGCGCGCCGTGTTCGACGTGCTGCCCGACGCGCATTTCGGTCTGAACTTCGACCCATCGCACCTCGACTGGCAGGGCATCGACGTAACCACCGCGGTGCAAGAGTTCCGCGAGCGCATCTTCCATGTGCATGCCAAAGATGTGTCGATCGAGCCGCAGAAGCTGGCGCGCGTCGGCTACCAGGGCGACGGCTGGTGGCGCTTTGTGCTGCCCGGCTACGGGCGCATCCGCTGGGGCATATTCATCGGCACACTGCGCAAGATCGGCTATAATGGGGTACTTTCGATCGAGCATGAAGATAGCGCCTTTCCGGCCGAAGAGGGCTTCATCAAGGCTGCACGCTACCTCAACACGCTGATCTAACAATAAAACGTAACAGGTAAAGCGTAATGCGAGCGTGCTTACGCTCTACGTATTGCGTATTACGCTTTACGCACTACAGAGACCCGCATGACGATTGCCGAGCTATACGAGCGCTACAACTCCGACGGCTACACCGCCGCACTGACCACGCCCGTCGAGCACGCCGACGAGCTATTCTACCTCACATTGCTGGCATTTGGCGAAAATGATCTGACACGGGCGGCGCAGTTTGCCGAGCAAGCAACGGCGCGCGCACCAGCCAACCTAGTCTATGCGGCAGCGGCGACGTACCTCGCACGGGCAGCCCAGGCTGGAAAACAGAGTGTCTACCTCTCACCGGAGGCGTTTAGCGCATTCATTCGCGGCGGCGGCAATGTTCCGCTCTACCAGGCGACCAGCGCGGCGTTGCGGCAGGCTTATGCGGACGATCGGGCCACCAGCGTGCTGGATATTGGCGTCGGCGATGGATTGGCGCTGCTGCCCGCATTAACGCCGGCCATCCGCCAGCTCGACATACTCGAACCATCGGCCGCGCTGCTGAGCGCGACCAGCGCGCGGCTGAACGAGCGTGGCATACCGCACCGCGCCTTCAACCAGACACTCGAAGATTTCGCGGCATGCTCCGACGAAAGTTGGGATATCATCCAAGCGACCTTTAGTCTGCAATCGATCGCGCCGGATGAGCGCGGGCCGCTGCTGGCCTGGATGCGCGACCACGGCCGGCGCGTCCTAATCGCCGAATTCGACGTGCCGGATTTCGCCGCAATGTACGCGCCCAATCGCGTTCTGTATGTAGTCGAGCACTTCCAGCGAGGGCTGGCGGAATATTCCGGCGACGGCGGGCTGGTCGCGCAGGGCTTTCTTATGCCCGTGCTCTTCGGCTATTTCGACCAGACCGCAGCTCGAACCAACTACGAGCAGCCAGTGCGCGAATGGGCCGAGCAACTGCGTAGCGCCGGCTTCGCCGATATCGCGACGAAGCAGCTCTATCCTTATTGGTGGGCACCGGCCTACCTGATCGCTGCGAGTTAGACCTTTTTGTCGGCAGTAGGCAGTCGGCAGGATGCAGCCGGCAGCGAGACTGCATCCTGCCGACTATCAACCAGAGCGCATTTTCTACCGACCTGTGCTAGTAATGCCCAACCACAGCCCACACTCGATGATGCACCTGTAGCATCGATTGTGGAAAATGCGCGGCCAGCAACTCCGCCAGATCGCCGTCGAACGCGGCGACTTGCTCGGGTGGCAGGCTGGCGCCCACGCCGGCACTAGCCCGGATGCGGCCACGCCAGTCCACGTGGGTGTACGGCACGAACAAATCGTATGAGAAGGTCGCCAGGTCGTGGAAGCGCGCCTCGCCGAGATCGCGCAGCCACTGTGGATACAGCCCGCTGCCGCCGCCGAGCTGCCAGGCCGGGTTGTGCTTCAGAATCAACTGCTCAGTCGCTTCGACCACATTTCCGTGCAGCGGAATCCAGTCGAAGTGTGCGATCACCAGTACGCCGCCTGGGCGCAGGATGCGTGCCACCTCGCGCGCGGCCGCCGGGCGATCGAACCAGTGCCAGCACTGCCCGGCAGTCACGACGTCGGCGCAGGCATCTGGCAGGCCGGTCGCCTCGGCCGTTCCCACGCGATATTCGGCCGGCGCGCCCTCGCGTGCGCCAATCTGCTGCGCCTGCTCAAGCAGCGCCGCGGCCGGATCGACGCCAATCACCCGGCAACCGCGCCGCGCAAAGCCGCGCGCCAGCGTGCCGGTGCCCGTGCCCAGATCGATCAGCGCCTGCCCGGCCAGGCCAATGCCGCGCGCGGCCAGTTGATCGAAGAATGATTCGGGAAAGCCCATGCGATGGCGTATGTAGTCTTCGGCAGTTAGGCCAAAATCGATCGTCATGATTACACCTCCATGCGGTGCGGAACATCAAACCTCGTGCCCTATCACGCGCACCAGCTGCCGCTCCTGCAGCCGTGCGCCAAGCACTTTGATCAGCATGTCGCGCACAGCCACGCCGAGTGGGTTATGCCACTGCCCAACTGCGCCGATTCGCCGCGACTGCGCTACAAGCCAGGCCGTGCGCTGCATACGCTCAGCTTCGTATGCTCGGAGGACGCCGGCCACAGCTCCGCCCGCGCTCACCTGTTTCATCAAAACGACCGCATCCTCGATCGCCTGGCACGCGCCCTGGCCCAGGTTCGGCGTCATCGGGTGCGCCGCGTCGCCGAGCAATGTCACGCGCCCAGCGCCCCAGCGGCGCAGCGGCGGCCGGTCGTAGATATCGTGGCGCAGGATGGCGTCGGCTGGCGTCGCCCCTATCACCGCTTCGATCGGTACATGCCAACCGCGGAAACGCCGCAGCAGTTCAGCCTTTTCGCCGTCCGGGCTGCGCTCGCCAGGCAGTGCATTCTTGGTCGCAAACCAATAGATCCGGTCGTCGCTCAATGGCACTTGGCCGAAGCGCGCCCCCATGCCCCATGTTTCGCCGGGCAGCACGCGATTGCGACTGAACGGCACGACCGCCCGCCAGGCAGTATAGCCGGCGTAGCGGGGTGGTTGCTCGCCATGCAACTGTGCGCGAACCACCGAGCGTAGGCCATCGGCGCCGATCAACAGATCACCGTGCACGCGGCGGCCATCCGCAAAGATTGCGGCGACGGAACGATCGTCCTGCTCGAAGCCCACACACTGCGCGCCCAGTTGTACACGTTCGGACCCAAGCGCTTGAAGGAGCACGTCGTGTAACTCGGCGCGGTGCATTACCAGCGTCGGCGCGCCAAACGCCCGCTCGATATCCGCCGTCGAGGCGCTGCTCAACAGTGCGCCACGCCAGGTTCGGATGCCACCCTGCGCCTCCAGCACACTAATCGCACGAATCGCCTCGACCAGCCCGAGCTGCTGGAGCGCCTTGACAGCATTAGGCCAGAGCGTGATGCCCGCGCCGACCTCGCCGAACGGCTCGGCGCGCTCGAACACTTCGGCGTCTGCGCCGGCATTGCGCAGACCAATGGCTGCCGCCAATCCGCCAATCCCGCCGCCGATGATTATTGCTTTCATGGATTAGGTTTCCCTGGACCACCACGGATTGCAAATCTCTCGAACGTTTTTCGTTCGGCGAACGAAAAACGTTCGATACGAAATGGTATACTTACACCCATGATACTCTATGGAACGATCCATCATGTCGGCGACAGCGTGACAACCGACGATATCATCCCACACGAGCTGCGTGGCGCGGGCGACCCGGCGCTGCTGGCGGCGCATTGCCTGGCCACGTTGGCGCCGGCGATCGCCGAGGCTGCGCGCGAGGGCGACGTGCTGCTGGCCGGCCATAACTTCGGGATCGGCGGCGACGCCGACGCCGCCGTGCTGGCGCTACAGGCGCTGGGTTTCGCCGCAGTCATCTGCGCCGGTGCCGACGCGGAGTTTGTTGAAACCGCCGCCGCATACGGCCTGCCAGTGTTGATCTCCTCAGCCGCCACCAGCATGATGCCAGGCACGATCGTGCGAATTGATCTGGCCAGCGGAAAGATCACCGATCGCAGCAACGGCGCCGTTTTTCAGACCACGCCCTGCCCAGCGGACTTGGTGGCTACAGTGCGCCGGGCTCAACTCCTGGTGCGCATGCGCCGGGTCGTCGAAGAAGAGGGATTTGACGGATGACGCTGACCCCCAAGCTGTTTCGCAGGCAGGTGTTGGATGCGGCACGCGCCGGCGAAATGGCCGTGCCACGCTGCCCGCACGCGCCGCCGGCCGATTTCTGCGGCGGCTGCACATTTCAGGATCGAACCTATGCGACGCAACTGGCTGCCAAGGGCGCGGCGCTGCGTGCATTATGGGCCAACGATCTGCCGGCCGCGCTGATCGAGACGATCACCATGGTTGGATCGCCCGAGCCATTTGCCTACCGTACGCGCATGGACTATGTCGCCAGCAAGGAACGCTTTGGGCTGCGGCGCGGCGGCAAGTTCAACTATATCGTCGACCTGCGCGAGTGCCACTTGATCCCACCGGAGGCCTTCGCGATCGCCCGCGGCGTATACGAGTGCGCCACCGCGTTGGGCATGCCCGATTACAATCTGCGCTCGCACGCTGGCTTCCTGCGCTATATTGTGGTGCGGCGCAGCCCGCAGGACACGCTGCTGCTGGCGATGATCACCGCCGCGCCCGACGCCGATGGCGCATATGCCGCCGCAATCGAGCAGGTCGCCGCCCACGCGCTAGCCCAGCCGGGCGTCGCCGGGTTCCACTGGCTTGTCAACGACACGCTCACCGATATCTCATTCGGCACGCCGCGGCAGCACTGGGGCGCCGAGCTGCTGGATATGCAGGTGGGCGAGCGCACGCTGGCGATCGGGCCGAACACGTTCTTTCAAAACAATGTGTATCTGCTGCTGCCACTGCTAAACGACGTCCTGTCGGCAGTATGCAGTATGCCGAATGCAATCAACCATGAAGGCGGCGAACGCAGCAATGAATTGCCTACTGCCGGCCGCCAACGGCCAACTATCGCGGACCTCTACGGCGGCGTCGGCACGATCGCGCTGCACCTAGCCGACTCTGTGCGCCACGTCACCTGCGTCGAGTCCTTCGAGGAGAGTGCACGCCTGGCCGAGCGCAATATCGCTGCCAACGGTGTTGGCAATGTCGCGATCGTCGCGGCCGACGTACTGGCATTTCTACGCGACCAGGCGCCTGACGCTTTCGATGTGGTGGTGGCCGACCCGCCGCGCGCCGGGCTAGGTCCCGAGGTCTGCCGCGAGCTGCTACGCTTACGGGCTCGCCGGCTGGTGTATGTGTCATGCAACGCGCTCTCGCAGCTCGACGACGCGCGCGCGCTCAGCCCCGGCTATCGCTTGGCCGAGCTGCGCGGCTACGATATGTTTCCACAGACGCCGCATATGGAAGCTCTCGCCATTTTTGATCGAAGATAGAGGATAGAGGAGAGTGAATAGAGTTTCTATCCTCTATCTTCGATCCTCAATTCTTTGCAACTTGCTGCCACGAATCAGCGTAGATTCTCCGAGAGATCTAATCCCTGCAATCCGCGCGAAATCCGCGTCGTATGCTTGCTGGATTAGCGCCCATATGCTACGCTACACAGGAGTTCGCAATGGCGAGCATCACGCCGCCACTCACGAGGAACGCAATGGCCGAGGTTCAGCAAATCCTCTGCCCGCTATGTCATAAGCCAAACCTCCGCCGCGCGCGCTACTGCCAGCACTGCGGCGGCGATGTCGTGCTCAACAACGATGGGCCGCGCTACTATATCACGCGGATCGTTAAGCAGGGCGGCCAGGGCGCGCTGTACGAGACGATCGGCGACGATAACAAGTACTACGCGGTCAAGGAGATGCTCGACAATTTCACCGACCCGAAGGAGCGCGCCGAGGCGCTCGACCGGTTCGATGAAGAGGCTCAGCTGCTCCAGCGCCTCTCGCATCCGCGTATTCCCAAGATCTATGCCAGCTTCAAAGATGAGGGTCGCCAGTATCTGGCGATGGACTTCGTGCGCGGCGAGGATATGGAAGATATCATTCACCGGCGCGGCGCGCTGCCCGAGAAAGAGGTGCTGGCATGGGCCGATCAGCTATGTGATGTGCTGAATTATCTGCATAACCACCGGCCGCAGCCGATCATCTTCCGCGATATGAAGCCTTCCAACATCATGGTCGAGCCGGACGGCGGCGTGAAGCTGGTCGACTTCGGTATCGCCAAAGTGTTTCAGCACGCCCAGCGCGGCACCCAGATCGGTACACCCGGCTACGCCCCGCCCGAGCAGTACCAGGGCCTCGCCACGCCCGCATCCGATATCTACGCGCTGGCCGCGACGCTGCACCATATGCTGACCGGCCGTGACCCGCGCGACGAGCCACCGTTCTCGTTTCCGCCGGCGTACGGCCTGAAGCCGTCGATCTCGAAACAGACCTCGGACGCACTGCAGAAGGCGCTGCAGATGAAGCCCGAAGACCGCTTCCAGTCGATCGCCGAGTTCCGCGCCGCGCTGCGCCCACTGCCGCCGCCCCAGCCACAGGTGCGCGTTGTGCCGAAGACGACCGTGCTACCGGGCCAACCCCAGCCACAGGTCGCCGCGCCGAGCGTCGCCGCGGCGCGGCCGCAGCCGTCGGCGCCAATCAACGCCACCGCCGCCCGGCCGGCTGCGCCGATCAGCCCGGCAATTGCGCAGCCGGCCCCAGCGCAGCAGCGCCGCAGCGGCGGCTTCGTGCGCGGGCTGTTGGTGCTGCTGCTGCTCCTGGGCATTGCCGCTGGCGTGGCGGTGTTCGTATTCCCAAACGCGGTTGGCCAGGTGGTGCCCGGGCTGATCTCACAGCCGACACAGGCGCCAGCGCAGAAGGTCTATGTTCCGAAGGGAACATTCACGATCAAGAATCAGGAGATCATCGTGCCGGCTGGCCGCGATGTGACCGAGGCTTATCGCGAGGTATTCTTGCAGCTCGTCAGACAAGATCCGCAATATGGCCCCGAGGCAATCATCAACCAGAACGCGCCGCCGGCCTTCATCGGCCAGCCGGAGAAGCTCGGCGATGTGCAGGCCGGCACGCGCTACCGCGCGACGATGCAGGGCCTGGTGTACGTGCCCAAGTAGCGGCGACCCTTGCCGTCGCTCCTGCTTGGGCACCAGCGGCATCACTCAGCGGGCGAATCCGTGAAAAATGCGCGCATCATTCCCATTCCACGTGTTCCCGGTGTATAATGAAGGGTGAACATATCTACTCATCTCCTCGTTTCGCCTCATCATACTTCACCACATACCTCGTTTCCGACCCTTGCGAACAGGTTTATTGACAATGGTTTGGAACGTATGAAGGAGGTGCCCCGATGACATGCAAAGATCGGCTGGAGGCCTACCTGCGGGAGAACCAGGTGCCTTTTCAGACCCAACACCACCCAACCGCATTTACTGCCCAGGCGGTCGCCCAGAGCGAGCACATTCCTGGCCGATTTCTGGTGAAAGTCGTTATGGTCGTGGCCGACGGCGAGCTGACCATGCTGGCGCTGCCCGCCACGAACCGGGTCGATGTGGCGCATGTGGCGGTGCTGCTCGACGCGCAGTCGGTCCATCTGGCCGATGAGACCGGGTTCGCGGCCACATTCCCCGACTGTGAGGTCGGCGCGATGCCCCCATTCGGCAATCTGTACGGCGTTCCGGTGTATGTCGACAAGGCCTTGGTGGAGGATGAGACAATCTTCTTCCAGGCCGGCACTCACACCGACACGATCAGCATGAAGTACGCCGACTTCGCGCGGCTGGTCAAGCCAACCGTGGCCGATTTCAAGCGCCACATGCGAGCGGTTGGGCAGGGCTAGGCAACGAGAATGACACGACTTAGTGTTTTCGGAAAATAAACGAGCCAATAGCGACCGTAGTGCGTAGTGCGTAAACTGTGATACTACGCACTACGCACTATTCCTAGTTCACCTCTTCTTTTTGAATCTGCTACGCCGCACGAATGATCGCCAGCACCTCATCGCGCTTTTGCTCCATCTCGGCCGGGCTGGCCACCGACTCCAGGTTCAGGCGCAGCAGCGGCTCGGTGTTCGAGCCACGCACGTTGAAATGCCAGGTGTCGTAGCTGACCGAAACGCCGTCCATATGCTCGATCTTGCCGTCGCTATAGCGTTGGGCCAGCTCGGCCATCTTGGCTTTGACATCCGGCACCTTGGTATTGATCTCACCCGAGATAAAGTATTTCGCCTCTAAAGGCTCCAGCAGCTCCGACATCTTCTTGCCGGTCTTGGCCAGCATCTCCATAACTAGCAGCGAGGGGATGATGCCCGAGTCGGCATAGCCGAAATCCTGAAAGTAGTAGTGGCCGGTCACTTCGCCACCGAACAGCGCACCCTCGGCCGCCATGCGCCGCTTGATAAACGCGTGGCCGACTCGCTCCATCAGCGGCGTGCCGCCGGCCGCGCGGATCAGTTCGGGCACCGCCCACGAGGCCCGTACATCATACACAATCTTGCTGCCGGGCTTCTTTTGCAGCAAGTAGCGGCCGAGCAGTGCAGTCATATAGTCGCCCGCCACAAACTGGCCACGATCGTCGATCGTGAAGAAGCGGTCGCCGTCGCCGTCGAACGCAAAGCCGGCGGCGGCGCCCTCGCTCACCACGCGCTGCTCCAGCTCGGCGCGATTCTCGGGCTGCAGCGGGTCGAGCCCGTGGTTCGGCAGCGTGCCGTCCGGTTCGAAATACAGACCAACCAGTTCGACCGGCAGGCGCGCATAGACGCGCTGCAGAATCGGGCCAACCATGCCATTGCCGGTGTCGGCCACAACCCGTATCGGCGAGCCTGTGTGCTCGCTGAGCGCTGTGAGAGCGTTGGCATCGATCAGGCCCAGCACCGCGTCGACAAACTGTTCGGAAAGATCGACCTTGCTCATACTGCCCTTGCGCGCGGCCAGCGCATAGGCGTCGGTCTCGACGATCCGCCGCAGATCCTGGATGCCTTGGTCGCCGCTGAGCAAGTAGGGCATCTGGCGCACCATCTTGAAGCCATTGTAGGCCTTCGGGTTGTGCGAGGCGGTCACCATCATGCCCGGCAGCTTGAGTTGCGCGCAGGCAAAATAATACTGATCGGTGCTGACCATGCCGATGTTCACCACGTCGGCACCCTGATCCATAATACCGCGCGTCACCGCGTCGAAAAGCTGCGGGCCAGAAGTGCGCATATCGCGGCCGACTAGCACCTTATCGACCTTGAGAAAGGTCACAAATGCCCGTCCAATTGCGTAGGCGCCCTCCTCATTCAGATCGACCGGATACATGCCACGAATGTCGTAGGCCTTAAAAATGCCTGGATTCACTTGCATAGCACTCCTCCATTACAGGTGTTACGCGATCGTCCGCGTAAGTCCTCTCCAATCGCGCGCAAGTGCGGGGCGACGCGATCGGCGCCTCCGCGAAACTGCAGTTCATTATACTCGCAACCAGCCGGCTCTATTTTCAAGAAACTGTCATTTGGCGGCAAAAAGTGCTGGCGATTTTTCCACATTTTTATGGTATAGTCCTCTCAGCACTCGATCGATCGTGCCAGCCGGCACGTTGAAGCTATGACCACCAGCCCCGAGCTTACCTCGGCGCCGCTGCTACTGGCGGAGCTGTGCTACTTCGACATCCCGCGCGACACGTGGGCGCGCACGCTGCTGCGCGCGCGCCAGCTTGGCGCCAACACTGTCATCACATCCGTAAACTGGCGCTGGCATGTACCAACACCAGATTTGATTGATCTCAACGGCACATCCGATCCACAACGCGATCTCGTTGGCTTTGTGAAAGTATGTAGCCGGCTGAATATATACCTCATCCTGAACTTTGGCGCAATTGTCGGCGAGAGCGCTTTCCACACCGGCACGCCACCCTGGCTAGAACCGGCGCCTTTCGCCGAACACGAGCTGCGATCAAAGCTAACAACCCAGCTCAATGCCGAGTATCAGGTCGCGGCGCGGCGGTGGATCGCCGTTTGCTCGCGCGCGCTGCTGCCGCACGCATTCCCACATGGCCCGATCGTCGCACTGCGCCTTGATGGCGATCCGCAGCTGCGCGGCTGGCTCGAAGACGAAGGCTGGGGGGTACCGACGAGCGTGCACCAGCCGAGCTACACCGGTCGTTGGGCGTACTCAGCCGCATCCTTGCCCGGCAACCTTGGCCACGGAGCCAACCTGCTTGGCCGGCCAACGCTGCACTCCAGCGGTCAGTCCGGCCCACCAATGCTGCGTTCCGACGGCAGTGTGCGGCAAGGCTTCTGGCGCACCAAGAGCATGTATATGTTGATCGGTGCGGCCGGGTTCGACTTCGCCGCCGCTCGCGCGCCGGCCGATCTTGCGCTGCTCGCAGACGCGCATATTGAGCCGCTGGGCCAGCGCCTAGCCAATGCTGGGGTCACCTTCGACAAGCTCGATCCGTCCGAGGTCACACCCGCTCGGCTTGCGCAGTATACGCTGGTGATCGCCGCCGGCGCGCTGGCCGAGCAGCCGGGCACGCGGGCGAAACTTACCAACTGCGCCAATCTAGCGTTGATTGGCGTGCATTCCACCGCGCTGTCTCCCGCGCTACAGCTCGCCGACGACATCAGCGCCGACCACACCAGCGAGCTGATCGAGGCGCGTGGGGGCCATGCGCGCTACGCCTGGGCCGACAGCAGCGCGATCGACGTCAGTGTACGCTATGGCTCGCAACATACCTACGTACTGGTGCATAATCGGCAGGCAGCGGCTTACAACGGCATGCTCGCCTACCGCGCGCCGGGCGGTGAGGTGCTGCATGTACACGTCGGCATCGGCGCGGGGCGTTCTGGTATCGTCATGCTGCGCGAGGATGAGGTGTCTGGCGCGGCGATCGACGGCGACGGCGCCGAGGGCGGTTGGCTGGCTCGCGGCCTCACGAGCAGCATGATCTTCAACGCCGGCGCTGGCGGGGTGGCCCCCTGCGGCCGCGGCCTGCTGCTCACCGCGCCACAAAGCGGGCGCTTCCAGATCCGGCGCAGCGACGGCTGGGCCGAGATGCGGGCCTACCGCCTGCTGCTCAGCGGCGAACTGATGCCAGCGGGCGTGCAGCTCGACGCCGCGCATATGCTGCTGCCCTATACCGCCGAAGACAATCGCGGCCAGACCGATTTGTACCTGGTGCTGCCGGGCGAACATACGCTGCCGGCCGAGCTGCGCACGTACCTGGCTACGCCGCTGCATGCTCGCGCGTTCGATCTGGAGGCCGCCGCCGAGCTGGCTAACGACATCGTCCCGGACGCCGCGCCGGGGCTGCGCGCCGCAGCCCGCGCGCTGGCGGCCAGCGCCGCGCGGCTCACCACAATCGCCGATTACGCCGCCGCCTGGCGCGACGCCGAAGCGCAGCTTCAGCCACTGATAAGCACACTAGCTCGAACGCTGGAACAGATCCGCACCGCCGAGATCGCGCGTTTGCCCATTTCGCTGCAACGGCCGTCGGCGGAACAACAGATCGCACGGCTGGCGCGGTTTGTAGCCGATATGAGCAGCCGGTGAGCCACAGAAGGAGTCATACAATCTTCGCTCCAACCCTCGACGACGCGATCGCCCGCGAACAATCGTTGAGTTATCGAGCCGACCAGTGAAGTTTAGAGGACTGCGATAGGCATAAACACCTTCCCATACTGAATATGTGTAGCCTGCTGCAACGACGCGTTTGTCAATTGGATCATCTCGCGCTATCATGTGCTAGCGATTCGTTGCATACCGAACAACATGCATTATGTTTCTAGATTCTGAATGTCAACTCCCTCAACCCATAATCCCGCCAATCCGCTGATCATCCAAGGCGACCGCACGCTGCTGCTGGAAGTGCAGAATCTACACTTCACCGCCGCGCGCGCGGCGATCGCGCCCTTCGCCGAGTTGGAGAAAAGCCCGGAATATATTCATACCTATCGGATCACGCCGCTTTCGCTCTGGAATGCCGCTGCCGCCGGATTGCCCGCCGAGGCGATGATCGAGCGATTACACGCCTTTGCCAAGTACCCGCTGCCGCAGAATGTCGCCGCCGACATTCGCGAGCTGGCCGGGCGCTGGGGCCGGCTGCGGTTGGCGGCGCGCGATGGCGAATTGCTGCTAAGCAGTGTCGATCAAACCTTACTGATCGAATTGGCGCGGCGCAGCGAGATCGCCCAACTGCTGGGCGCGCCGCGCGGCCGGAACGCGTATGAGGTGCCAAATGGCAATCGCGGGCTGCTCAAACAAGCGCTGATCGCCGCCGGCTGGCCCGCCGAAGACTTGGCCGGCTATGTCGATGGCGAAGCCTTCCCGATCAGCCTGCGGAACGGCGCGTTTCAGGTGCGCGACTACCAGCGCGACGCGGCCGATTCCTTCTATGCCGGTGGCGATCCCAGCGGCGGATCAGGTGTGGTGGTGCTGCCACCTGGCGCGGGCAAGACCATGGTTGGGCTGGCGGCGATGGCCCTGGTCGGCCAGTCGACGCTGATCCTCACCACCAACCGCACCTCGGTCAATCAGTGGCGGCGCGAGATTGTGAGCAAAACCGATGTGCGCGCAGAACAGATTGCCGAATATACCGGCGAGCGCAAAGGCATCGCGCCGATCACGCTCTCGACCTACCAGATGCTGACGTACCGCCCCGAGAAGAACGGCGACCTGCCACACCTGCGCCTGTTCACCGAGCGCGCGTGGGGGCTGATCATCTACGACGAAGTTCATACCCTGCCCGCGCCGGTGTTTCGCGCCACCGCCGCGATCCAGGCCCGCCGCCGGCTCGGGCTGACCGCCACGCTGGTGCGCGAAGACGGCCGCGAGGCCGATGTCTTTTCGCTGATCGGCCCTAAAAAGTACGATACACCCTGGCGCGATCTCGAGCGACGCGGCTGGATCGCCGAGGCGATCTGCACCGAGGTGCGCGTGCGCCTGCCCAACGACGAGCGACTCGCATATGCCACCGCCGCGCCGCGCGACATGCATCGCATTGCGGCTGAGAACCCGCGCAAGCTGCCGCTGGTGCGGGCGATCATGGAGCAGTACCCCGGCGCGCCAACGCTGATCATCGGCCAGTATCTGGCCCAGCTTCAGTATATTGCCGACAATCTGGCCGCGCCGCTGATCACCGGCAAGATGCCACAGCGCGAGCGCGACCGGCTGTTCGACGCATTTCGAGCGGGCGACGAATCGATCTTGGTGATCTCAAAGGTTGGCAACTTCGCGCTCGACTTGCCCGACGCCGAGCTGCTCATCCAGGTTTCGGGCACATTTGGATCGCGCCAGGAAGAAGCCCAACGGCTCGGGCGCATCCTGCGGCCCAAGCCCGATCGGCGCGTGGCGCACTTCTATACCATCATCTCGCGCGACACTCAGGAGCTCGACTTCGCTCATAATCGGCAGTTATTTCTGGCCGAGCAGGGCTACAGCTATTCGATTCTCGACGCCGACGAGCTTTATTCACCGTAATTCCTCTTTTCCCGCTCTGGGAGAGCGGAAAAGAAATCGCAGGGCCACCGCGCAAGCTGTTATGTTTCCGACATCTTGACACGGCAAAGCTCATTAACTTTTGTGGTATAATCGCCGTGGTTGAGGAGATCCACATAATTCCGAGTCGATACGCTAAATCAACAACCAGAGAGCATTCGTCATGAATCAGCTTGGCGAGCGGTTGCGCGAAGCCCGCGAAAGCCAGGGCATCAGCATATCACAGGCCGCTGTCGAAACGCGCATTTTGCAGCGCTACCTCATAGCTCTTGAAGACGGCGACTATCAGCACCTCCCCGGCGATGTCTACGCGCGTGGATTTATCCGTAATTATGCCGAGTATCTGGGTTTACCCGCTGAAGAACTGATCGAGCTCTACCGCCGCGAGCGCGGAATCAGCGAGCCGATTCGCGTTGTGCCGGTCACGACGTCGCCGCGCGTGCGCGGGCTGATGATTCCGAGCTTCTTCGGCGTCTTCTTCGTGGTATTGGTGCTCGTCGGCGCCAGCTATTTGCTGCTGAGCACGCTGAACTATGTCGGCCAGAGCGCCCAAACACAGGCCGCATTCGAGCCGACCACCGCGCCGACCCCGCCGCCACTACCCACTTCAGCGCCACGCCCGACCGATGGCACCCAGTTCGCGATCGCGCCAACCGCCGCGGCCAGCGACGGCGCTGGCGGCGTCGGCCTCGGCCCGACGCCTGCGACGGCTGCGACCGGCACGCCTGGCGCGAACGATGCCCCAATCTCTGGCGTCGTAAGTGTCGACTCCGGCACAAACCCTGGCTCGTGGCTGCAGATCAAGCAGGATGGGCAAACGGTGCTGCAAAAGGTGCTGGCGCCTGGTCAGTCGTTCTCCTTTAACGCCCAGCGCGACTTGTGGATCCGCGCCGGTAACGCCTCGGTTGTTACGGTCGAGGTCAAAGGTCAGCCGCCCAAGCGACTCGGCATTAACCCTGGCGAGGTCGTCACCTTCACGTGGCCGCCACAGTAACGCAATCACTATTGGCGTGGCTCGTTTGGGGCGCAGGCCCCTTTTTTGTGTGTTATACTGGCGCGCGAGGTGAAATTATGGCCGCTGAAAGTACATTTGATATTGTGTCGGAATTCGATCGTCAGGAACTGGTCAACGCCGTCGATCAGACGCAGCGCGAGGTACGCACGCGCTACGATTTGAAGGACAGCAAGACCGAGCTGGTACTGGGCGACAAGGATCTGACAATCACCGCCGGCGCCGAGCTGCATATCACGGCCGTGCGCGATATTCTGGAGACCAAGGCGCTGCGCCGCAATCTCTCGCTGAAGATCTTCAAATGGGGCAAGCTTGAGGAGATCGGCGGAATGCGCGTGCGCCTGGTCGCAACGCTCCAACAGGGCATTCCCGACGATGTTGCCAAGAAGCTGGCCAAGCTGATTCGCGATGCGTTCCCAAAGGTGCAGCCGCGCATCCAGGGCGAGACATTGCGCGTAGGCAGCAAAAGCCGCGACGATCTGCAAGGCGTGATCAAGCTCGTCAAAGAAAAACAAGACGATTTTCCGGTGCCGTTACAGTTTACAAATTACCGGTAGTTAGTCGTCAGTTGTCAGTCGTCAGTTGTGACGTAGACGATGACTGACGACTGACAACCGGGTGCCCTCTGGGCGAACTGACAGAGATGAAATACCATATCATAACCCTAGGCTGCCCCAAAAACGCCGTCGATAGCGAGGGTATGGGCGGCATTCTCGCGGCGCAGGGCCATACCTCGGTCGCGCAACCAGGCGACGCCGATGTCGTGATTGTCAACACCTGCAGCTTTATCGCCGCCGCGCGCGACGAGACGCTCGGCGTGCTGCGCGAAATGGCGGCCGGCAAGACGCCGGGCCAACGCCTGGTGGCGGCTGGCTGCATGGCCGAAAGTCATGGCGCGATCGTCCAGGCCGTGCCGGGCGTCGACGCCATCCTCAGCACCCGCGAGTGGATGAAAATCGGCGACCTGGTCGGAGACAAAGAGACAAAGAGACAAAGAGACAAGGAGACAAGGAGCAACGGGAACGCCTGGGGCGAAATTATTCCACTGACAGCAACTGCGTCAGCGCAAGCGGTAGGTGTAGCACCAGACGTAATCTCCTTGTCTCCCAATCTCCTTGTCTCTCCTTCTCCCGATCTGGCGGTTCCGGGCGGCTATGCCGACTGGCGTACCGCGCCGATCAAACGACACGTTCAAGGTCCCTCGGCCTATTTGAAGATCTCGGATGGCTGCAATCTACGCTGTGCTTTTTGCACAATTCCCTCGTTCAAAGGCGATATGCGCTCGAAGGCGATGGGTGCGATCCTCGGCGAGGCTCAGGAACTGGCCGCGCAGGGCGTGCGCGAGATTGTGCTGGTGGCTCAGCATTTAACCGATTATGGTCGCGATCTGAAGCTGAAGGACGGGCTGGCGACGCTGCTCGACGAGCTGTGCGGCGTGCTGCCGGAGAACATCTGGCTGCGCCTAATGTACGCCTACCCGCATGGTATCAGCGAGCGGCTGATCGCCACCATGGCCAGGCACCCGCAGATCTGCGCGTACCTCGATATGCCGCTCCAGCACGCGCACCCGAACACGCTGCGGCGTATGCGCCGTCCGCCTGATACCGATCGCACTAAGGCGATCATCCGCGACCTGCGTGCCGCCATGCCCGACATCGCCCTGCGCTCGACATTTATTGTCGGCTTCCCAGGCGAAACGCGCGAGGAATTCGCCGAATTAATGCTGTTTCTGGACCAGGTTCAGCTTGATCGGGTTGGCGTGTTTCGCTACTCGCAGGAGCCAGGCACCCACGCCGCAACTCTGCCCGACCAAGTACGCGAGCGTGTGACCGAGCGGCGTTGGCACGAACTGATGCGGGTACAACAGCGTATCTCGCTGGTGCGCAACCAGCGCTGGCTGGGCCGCACCATCCAGATGCTGGTCGAGGGCCAAGGCGCATCCGAAGATGGCGCCCCACTGGTGGTCGGGCGCTCGTTTCGCGACGCACCGGAAGTCGACGGACAGGTCTTCGCTTGGGGAACTGCACCAGAGGGCAGCTTCGTGAATGTACGTGTGTCCCAGGCGCTTGAGTATGATCTGTGGGGCGAGCTGGCATAAGAACAAAAAACAAAGAACAAGGAACAAGCAGCCTTGCCGTTTGTTCGCTGTTCTTTGTTCTATCGGTGAAGGAGCCGTCCTGCCGTTGGGTCGACAAGCAGGAACAGATATTTCTGCTAGTCGCCCTGATCTCTTCAAGCGGCGACGCGCGCCTGTAGGGCTTTCTGGAGCCGGCGCAGCTCGCTGGGATTGCGGCGGGCCAGGTAATCGACCATGTAATCGATCGCCGTCTCGCTATAGTCGTCCAGCAAACCATCGAGCACCTGCTGCACCACCATCGTCACAAAATCGTCCTCGGTGATCGCGGGCGTGTAGACGTAGGCTAGGCCCTCACGGTGGCGGTTGAGCACACCCTTCTCGGCCAAGCGACTCATGGTCGTCATCACGGTGGTGTAGGCGATGTCGCGTTGCTGTGAGAGCTTGCGGTGTACCTTCTTGACGGTGCTGCGCTCATCCTGCCAAATTATCTGCATGATATCAGTCTCGAGCGGACCCAGCACTTTGACAAGGCCATCCTTGGTCGGACTAAAGCGAAAGCGCATGTTGAGCGGCATTGGAGGTAGCTCCTTTCAAATGGCGTGTCCGCCGATTCGATCTGTTGTGATGAACAATCTGGCGCATCGACATGTTTCTGACCGAATGCATCGGCGAAAGCACATGTGAGAGTCGTGCGTACGATTGTCGTGTTATCGGTTGTACTAGTGTCACGTTTATTGCGGTCCGCGTATGTAGTGTATTAGTTTGGCCCGCTAACTACAATAGTTTTTGATTACTAGCGGGTTACATAAGATTACTGGAAGATTACAACCGTTTGTCATACTATCGAATGAATATTTATTAATAATGGCCACGAATTTATACTACAGACACTAATAGTCTCATACCGCCAAAGGGTCAGTAAGGCTCAAATATCAGAACGCACGTTTCGATCGCTGATGAAAACTGCGGCTTACGCGAACGATTTCATCCATACGTAGCAATTTCGACCGAATCAAAGGTCTTTATTTATACAGCCTCTATAACAATAGGATCAACGATGAATCAAAGCGACATTCGCATAGACATACAGGCGGCCATGCGCGCGGCATTTCCAGCGGCGCAGGCGCGCGTAGCGCAGTTCTACGCCATGCAGGAATACCAGCTTGGCTGGCGCGACGAGCAGCTAGCGCCCGCGCATGTCGACCCAGGCAAGCTGCTGCGCCCGCAGCTGACCTTGCTGGCCTGCCGCGCCGCCGGAGGCGACCCGCAACGGGCGTTACCGCTTGCCGCCGGGATACAGCTCATCCATGATTTCTCGCTCATCCACGACGATATCGAGGACAACAGCGACACTCGTCGCGGCCGGCCGACTGTGTGGAAGCTGTGGGGGCTGGCGCAGGGGATCAACACCGGCGATGGTATGTTCGTCGTCGCCCACATGGCCTTGCACCAGCTTGCCCAAACCGGGGCGCCGGCTGAAGTGGCGCTCGAGGTGCTCAAGCGCTTCGACCAGACGATTCTCACCATCTGTGAGGGTCAGTTTCTCGATCTAAGCTTCGAGGGAAATTTGGCAATCAGTGAGGCCGATTATCTGGCAATGATCAGCCGCAAAACCGCCGCGCTGATAGCGGCAGCCACAGGACTCGGAGCGATTGTCGGTGGCGCCGACGCGGCAACCGCCCAGGCGCTATTCGGCTATGGCGAGAACCTTGGGCTGGCATTCCAGATCCAGGACGACATCTTGGGCATTTGGGGCGACCCCGAGTTGACAGGCAAGCCATTCGCCGCCGACCTGTACCGCCGCAAAGTCAGCATGCCAATTATTCACGCGCTGCACGCTGCCGATCGCCGAGAAACATTAGCTCAGATCTACGACCGGCCTGATATTAGCGACGACGAGGTGCGCCAGATGCTCGACATCCTCGATCAGGCCGGCGCGCGCGGTTATACGGAAGGCGTGGCCGCGCATTATCATCGCCAGGCATTAACGGCGCTCGACGCGGCCCATGGCAACACGGCAGCGCTGGTCGAGATCCGAGCAATGACTGAGCGACTGCTCAACCGGAAGTTTTGAGTTCAACAGCTTCAAAACTCAGAACTGTTATGCGGATCGCGCTTCTGAGCGGTGAATACCCTCCCCAACCCGGCGGCGTCGGCGACTACACCGCGCGACTCGGGCAGGCGCTGGTCGAGCGTGGGCACGACATCGTGGTCTTCACCATTGCAGACGGCAGATTTCAGATTGTAGATTTAGCGGGCTCAAACCCCAATCTGCAATCTGCAATCTACAATCTACAATCTGATTGGGGCTGGAGCAGTTGGCGCGCCGTTCGTGCCGCGCTGGAACACAGCCGGCCAGATATTCTCCACATCCAATACCAAACCGGCGCCTATGGCATGCACCCGGCGATCAATCTGCTGCCAGGGCAGCTGCGGCGGCTGCGACGGCGCCCGCGTGTCGTCGTCACCGCGCACGATCTGCTGCTGCCCTATCTGTTTCCAAAAGCTGGCCCGTTGCGCCGCTGGGTCATGCGCCGCCTGCTGGCCGACGCCGACGCGGTGGTGGTGACGAATGCGGCCGATTTCGAACAGGTAGTGGGCAATAGGCAATCGGCAATCGGCGATCGGGAACGGCGAAGTATTCGACCATCGTCCATCGCCGATCGCCTGTCGCCGATTCTTATCCCGATTGGCAGCAACATCGCCGTCGCGCCACCGCCGGGGTACGACCGCGCCGCTTGGCGAGGACATCTGCATGTCGCGAATGACGAGACGCTGGTGGCTTACTTTGGGCTCATTTCGCGCACCAAAGGGCTGGATGTGCTGCTCGACGCGCTGGGGCGACTGCCGCCGAACATCAATCTGCTGGTTGTCGGCGGGGCCGCCAGCGCTGCCGAGGATCGCGCTTTCGCCGAGCGTATCCAGCAGCAGATCGCGGCGCATGGCTTGGCATCGCGCGTGACAATCACCGGCCGCTGCCCAGCCGATCAGGTCTCGGCGCATTTGCTCGCCGCCGACCTGTCTGCGCTGCCATTCAGCGACGGCGCATCGTTTCGGCGCGGCAGCCTGCTGGCGGCGCTGGCGCACGGGCTGCCGACGGTGACGACGCGACCGATAGAACCGAGAATCAAGAACGGGCACCCGCAGGGTCAACCAAGAACCAATGAATCACCAGTTGGTTCTCGATTCTTGCTTCCGGACTTGGAGGATGAGGAGAATGTCTTACTTGTCCCGCAGAGCGATGCGCAAGCATTGGCCGGCGCAATCACGCGCCTCGCGCACGACGCACAGCTGCGCGAGCGCCTAGCACAGGGCGGCCGCATGCTGGCGGAGCAGTTCGCCTGGCCGGCTATCGCCGAGCGGCATGAAGCGCTTTACGTGCAAATAACATCATAATCATCAAGAAACAAGACTCGAAGATTCAGGAATAGGTCGCGCAACATCGACGCACGCCGATTGTCTACAGATGAACGCCATTGTTCACGGCCCAGGGGAGGCCGGTAACGGCAAAAAGATTGTGAAGCTCGATCCGACCCCAGGTTCGCTCTTGGCCAGCACAAAACCGTCGTGCTGTTTCACGATACCGTACACAAGCGACAGGCCCAATCCGGCGCCTTTTCCGTGCTCTTTGGTGGTAAAGAATGGCTCGAATATACGCTGCTGTGTCTCCGTGTCTATGCCAATGCCGGTATCGCTTACAACGAGCTGCGCGTAGCTGCCAGGCGGCGCTGGCACATGGAATTGGCTGGTGGCTTCGTTCAACACAATTTCGTGCATCGAGATCACCAGCTTGCCACCTTTAGGCATGGCATCGCGCGCATTCTCGACCAGGTTCGTCAGTACCTGTTGAATCTGTGCCGGGTCGGCAAAAACCGGCGGCATCCCCGGTGCCAGATTCAGCTCGATCTTCACATCCTCGCCGAGAATGCGCTGGAACGTGTTGGACAGCTCGTTGAAGATGCTGTTGAGGTCAATCATGCCGCGCATCAAAGGCTGCCGGCGGCTAAATGTCAGCAACTGCCGAGTCAGCGAGGTAGCGCGCGTGGCCGCTTTTTCAATTTCGGCAAACAACGAATAATCGGGCGAGTCGGCTGGGCAATCCTCAATCACGAGTTGGATATTCCCAAGTATCGCGGTCAACATGTTATTAAAGTCGTGTGCGACCGTGCCGGCCAGTGCCCCAATCGCCTCCATCTTTTGCGCCAGCAACAGCTGATGTTCCCTCTGCCGGCGCTGGAGTTGCTCGGCGCGCTCGCGCAGTGCCCGCCCAACCGCGTCCACCAAGCGATCCAGATGTGATTTGATCACATAGTCAGTCGCGCCGGCTTTCAAGCATTCAACCGCAATTTCCTCGCCTAACCCGCTGGAAACGAAAATGAACGGCAGATCTGGGGCGCGCTGGCGCAGCAGATGCACTGCGCTTATGCCATCGAAATCGGGCAAGGTATAATCCGACAGAATCAGATCGTAGGGCCGCCGATCGAGTCGATCGATAAATGCTGCCCGTGTAGAAACAGCTTCCCAATCGCATGCATACCCAGCCCGCTCCAATACCTCGATCGCGAGCTTTGCATCGTTCAGGTTCCCTTCAAGTACCAGGACTCGCAGATCGATCGCCATACATCCCCCAAACTCCGCCACTGATTCGACAACGCCACGCCACAGGCCTGGCCCTCAGCCAGAATGCGCCAGCGGAGCTTCGTTGGCCAACACCAAAAGCCGATCTGCTCTACCACACCCGTAAACTTGCCACATATTACCGAATTCACTACTCAAGCATGCACGCGCGCTCACAACGTCAATTTTCGTTCTTTCACCAGACGCTGCTTGGTTTTCTTGAACAGCTCGTCGTAATTCATTCGTCCCATCGTAATTTCATACTTATATGCCTGCAGCAATTTATGAATCTCGGCATCAAGCCGTTCTTCAACCATCAGCTCGTCGGTGATAATCTGTTGCGCCGCTATGCGCAACTGGCTATCGTCGCCTTTGAACAACACGCCTTCGATCTCGGCTAATTGATCGATCATCGCAGCCGCCAGCTGTTCGACTTTGTCGGGAGATAGTTTCATATCCTGCCTCATTATTGGCATCAACGACTGATTACATCCTCAGGCGCTGTAAGCCGACCCACTAGATCGACTATAGTGTATGCTGCATGCGGCGCTTCGTCAATGAAAAAGCAAGCAAACAGTGCAGTTGCGGATCGCCCGACCTTCTGGTACACTGCGCGGCGCCTGGCATTATCGTGCCATGCGGAACCGGCGTGACATATCGGGTAATCATGGAACGATCCGAGTACGAAGTCATGGCGGCCGTCGAGAGCCAGCACTGGTGGTATGGTGGAATGCGCGCCATTAGCGGCGCGCTGCTCGATCAGGTATACGCCGGGCGGCGTGATCTGCACATTCTTGATGCCGGCTGCGGCACGGGTGGCAACGCGCTGTTTCTGAAGCGCTACGGCATGGTGGTTGGCATCGATCTCGCCGCCGCCGCGATCGAATTCGGCGGGCCGCGCCTACCAGGCGTGTTGTCGCGCGCATCAGTGCTCGATCTACCGTTCGCCACGGCAAGCTTCGATCTGGTAACCTCCTTCGACGTGCTCTACCATCGCGCTGTGCCCGACGAAGCTCGCGCATTGGCCGAGACATGGCGCGTGCTCAAGCCGAACGGGCGTTTACTGATCCGGCTGCCAGCCTACGAATTCTTGCGCAGCAAGCACGATCGCGCGGTCCATACTCGGCGGCGCTATACCAAAGCCGAGGCCAACGCGCTGCTGAGAGCGAGCGGCTTTATTGTCGAGCGCTGCTCGTATATCAACAGCCTGCTATTCGCGCTGCCGCTGGCGCAGCGCCTGATCGAGCGGGCACTGCCGGCGCTGGAACGCCATGAATCCGATCTCGCGCTGCCGGCACAGCCGATCAACGAGGCGCTACGCTGGCCGCTGGCAACCGAGGCAGCCTGGCTGGCACGCGGTGGCACGTTTCCGATTGGGCTTTCCATTCTGGCGCTCGCGCGGAAGCAGTGATACATACTGCATAGTGCGTATCGTGTGCAATAGTCTACGCACTACGCACTACGTCAAAGTGGTATAGTTTATTATTACCGATTCCCTTCATCGATTATGAATCATTATGCTTGAAACAGTCCTAGATCGCCTCTCCGAGAGCCCACGGGCCTGGAATATTTTACGCCGCGTGGTCGAGAATGGATTTCACGGCGAAAAAGCGGTGATTGCACGCGAGTTGGACCCCTGGCGAGATGCCGGAACACGCGAATTTCTCGACTTCGGTTGTGGGACCGGCGAGTTCGCACCCTGTTTTCCACCAGCGCGCTACACTGGAGTCGACCTGGCGCCGTACTACGTCCAATTCGCGGGCAAGCATCACGGTGGCCAATTCGCGGTCACCAGCGGAGCGGCGATCGGCCTGGCGAGCCAACACTTCGACGCCGCACTGGTGTTGGGTGTGTTTCACCACATGCCCGACACGCTGGTGCGCACCAGTGTCGCCGAGCTGCACCGCGTGCTGAAGCCCGGCGCGACCATGCTGGTGATGGAAGACACCCCGCCGCCCGACCCGTGGAACGTGGCCGGGCATCTGATGCATTGGCTCGATCGTGGCGGCTACATTCGCACGAACGAAGAGTATCGCACGTTGTTGGCGCCGCATTTCACGGTCTGCCGCAACTATTTGATGCGCAGCGGTATCTGCGATTATGAAGTGTATGTGCTGGAGCGTAGTGCGTAGGGACGCGATATACCGCGTCCGTACTACGCACTATGCACTATCTGCGCTATTCAGGATGCTTGTGAGACACAATATGTTAGTGTACGCCCTGCTGCTGATCGCGATCTGTCTGACGGTTACAGGCGAAGTGCTCTTGAAGCTGGGAATGAATAACGTTCGAATCGAGGTCGGGTCATTCACGGCCTCGCTGCCAGTGCTGCTACGGACCTTCACCGAATGGCGCGTCATTCTGGGCTTCATCTTCATTTTTAGCGGCGCGCTGTTTTGGCTCGGCGTGATCTCACGCGCCGATTTTTCGTTCGCCTACCCACTCTTGGCGCTTAGCTACGTCGTCGCGCTGTTTCCGGCGCGCTTCGTGATCGGCGAGCAGATCACGCCTCATCGTATCATTGGGGCATTGATCGTGGTGGCTGGCGCAATTATTATTAGCTGGGAACAGAAGTAGTTTTGAGTTTTGAGTTATCGATCCTCAAAGCATAACTCAAAACTTAGAACTCAGAGCTCAGAACTGGTTGGTAAAGGCGCCGCATGTGCGATCTACGGGCGATTGCTGCCTGGGTTATCCACGAGATAAACGCTGCTGGCCAATTCATCCGCGAACCTCAGCTGTGGATTGCGCTTGGATGCGGTCTTGTGCTCTGGGCGCTGGCATACCAGGTGCCTTATACCTACCAGATCGATATTGGCGGCAACCAACGGTCGCTGCGCCAACATGACGATGACCCATACCTCGACGATTTCAATGCGCCGGAGCCGCCAAGACTGTATACATTTAAAAATCACGACGTCATACCATTTCGCTGGGCGAAACGTCGGGCCACGATTACGATTCCCGGCATAGGCGGCCAGCGCTGGATTGTCGCGCTAAAGACGTCCAGCGGCCGGCTGGACAAGAGTGCCGTCGTAAGTCGCTGGAGCGATGGCACTACCACGAATTCCGTGACCGTCGATGCCCAGCAGCTAGTCTATCAGTTTCTGGCCAACGTCGACAGTGCAGGCGACCTAACGCTTCAGTTCGACACGCCGCCGCTCAAGACGCCGACCGACCCACGTTCGCTCGGCCTGGTGATGTTCCGGATCACGGTCAATCAGAGCGGTGGGCCGCAGTTGCCGGCGCTACGCCAACTGGCGCTGCTGGCGATCACACTGGGACTCGCATACCTGCTGCTGCGCCGGCTGGCAATCGCTTCACCGCTGGCGCTGGCCGCTACAATGGGCCTGGCGGCAATTGCGGCGGCGCTGCTGATCCGCGAACGTACCGCGCTCACGCTGATCACACCCCGGCTGCCATTGATTCTGATCGGCGGCTATGCGCTTAGCCTGATACTCGATCCGATCTTTACGGGCGTGCTGATGCGCCAAAACTTTCCGCTCGCAAAGGCGGAGAATGTATGCGCGACCAGCCTGGCGATCGTTGGCCTCATCACCGTGGCGCTCATACTACGCCTCGGCGGCGTGCTGCACCCGCATGCTCGCTTCAGCGACGACGGACTCAATGCCCATAATTTGATGGGCTTCACAGGCGGCGAACTCTTTTTCACCGAAGGTCTGCCGGCTGAGTCCGGCGGCGGCCCGGCGCCCTACCCGCCTGGCCAATACATCGTCTTCGCGCCAGGTCAGCTGTTGCTCCCCACCGATTACAGCTCGCTCAAAGTCCTGCTCAGAGTCGCTAACGCACTCTGGGATAGCCTCTCGGTTGGGCTGCTGTGGTATGTACTACGGCGCAGCGGCTACCGGCAGCGCACGGCATTGCTGGGCGCGGTAATCTATGTGTTGCCGCCACCCATCCTCGCATCGCTCTCAATCGGCGAGTTCGCGAACATTTTTGGGCAGGGCATGGGGCTCTTGCTCCTGGCCGTGCTGGCGCTGCACGCCCGCGACCTTCAGCGGCCGCAGATCTTTACGATCGCAGCAATCGTACTGGCGCTGCCGCTGCTCAGCCACCTCGGAGTGACGATCTCGCTGGTGTGTGTGCTCGGCTACCTCGGATTGATCTGGGCGATCCGCCCCGAGCACCAGCGGGCAACTGGAGCGCTCCTGATCGCTGCTATACTTGTCGCCACGCTGATGATCGTGTTCTACTATACATCCCTCGCAGATATTCTGCTCGATCGCTTCACCAAAGCGGCCGACCCAGCGACAAATGTTCCAGCGGTCACGTTCATACAGAAACTGAGTGATCAGTGGCGGGTGGCATATAGGCTCGGCATCCAGCCGCTGCTCGTCACAGTGGGAGCGCTGGGCGCGATTCTGACGGCGTTTCGCTCGCGCCGTTGGCATTTCGCGCCACCACGGCCCGCGCTTGGATCGCTGCTCATGGCCTGGTGGGGCGGCACGCTGCTTTCACTGGGGCTGCTGGTCTTCGCGAGCCAGGGTGTGCGCTGGCAAGCCTTCTTTTACCCAGTACTCTGCCTCGGGACCGGCCCGGCGCTCGCTCAGATCTGGCCGCGCGGGCGCGCCGGACGGCTGGTTGCCCTCGTGTTGGTCGGCTTCTTGCTCTGGGTTGGGCTGGCATTCTGGGTCAGGCAGATCCGTACTTATTCGCCTTGACGCCTCAATAGCCGCGATCGCCGGCCGCGCAGCCACAAGAAGATCGCCAGCGCCCAGCCGCCCCATGCCAGCGTGGCGCGCCCGAATCGGCCGGCGAACAGCAAAGCCAGCAGTACTGTGCGTATCAACGCGATCAGCACGCGCCCGACCCGCGCTGGGTGTGCAGGCGACTCCCAATCCAGCTCGGCGATACGTGACAGCAAGTCGCGCTCCACACAATCTTCCAGCGAGTAGATATAGATCGTATCGGTGTGCTGGGCGGCCAGCAGCAGATCGCGACGCAGCGCCGCCCAAGGCAAAGGAGCGTGCCGATCGGTCGCGGGGTCGCCCTCGCCAATGCTGCCGACGCCGATGGCATCGGCATTACTACCATAGCTGGCGATGAGCGCGCCACCCAAATCGTAGCCAAACAGATCGATCGGCACGCTGCTGGAGCACATCAGCACATCGAGATCCGATGGCAGGTCGATAATATCTAGCGCACGCTGGATCAAGGTCGTGCCAGCGCGCCGATCATCGGCGATCACCGGCATCTGATAGGTATGAACCTCGTAGCCGTCAAGGTGGATCGTGACGCTGAGCTCGTTGTAGGCAGCCTGAGCCGCGGGATACAGCACGTTTTCGCGCGCCAGCCATACCCGCCGCAGCAAGGCGCGCGGGCCACGCCGCTGGTCCGGCGCCACATCCTCAAGTGGTGGCTCGATACTCAGACCAACCGCTTCGAACCGCAGATCATGCTCGCGCGCCCAGGCCGAAAAAGATTGATAGCATGCCTGCGCCAGTGGGTAGTTCTGAAGATTAAAGCCAAAACCCTCCTCTGGGGAAAGGCTTAAGCCGGCGATCACTCCAACGCCGCGCTGATTCAGCAGCCGTGCTGCCGCGACCCTTGTATCGTCGAGTTGAGTAAGATCGAGCACCACCACATGCCCCTGAGTTGCGAGGAAATCGAGCACTCCGCGGGCGCGCAGCGCGGCCAGCACCGCAGTACCATCTAGTTCGGTCGCAAAGATGAGTCGAGGCCGTTCGGGTGTGCTACTTGGCAAAGATGCATCACTCAGCTCTCGTTCGGTCGCCACGGCAATCTGCTTTCGCTTAGCGAATCGTCGATACAGTCTGCTCTGAGGTCGGCAGATGTTAAGGGAAGTGTACCACAGGAGCACGGCCATGGGTGCGCCGATCAGGCCAGTACACAGACCGAGCGCATGTGATACACTAGTATCAATAGACCGTCAAGGGAGTTAGCATGGCAGCAATCGTTGAGACACGCGATCTGACACGCCGCTACGGCAAAACGCTGGCACTGGATCATCTCAATCTCGAGATTCCCCAGGGCGCAATTTTCGGTTTCATTGGGCCAAACGGCGCAGGCAAGACCACGACCATGCGTATCTTGACCACGCTGCTGGCGCCGACGAGCGGCGAGGCCTGGGTCGCCGGCTGCTCGGTGCTCAAAGCGCCGCTGGAAGTACGCAAAGTGGTCGGCTTCATGCCCGATTTCTTCGGCGTCTACGATAACATGAAGGTCTGGGAATACCTCGATTTCTTTGGTCGGGCCTATGGCATTGGGCCTACGCGGCGCACTACGATGATTGGCGAGCTGCTGGAATTGGTCGATTTAAGCCCGAAGCGCGACGATTTTGTAATGGATCTTTCGCGCGGCATGAAGCAGCGCTTGAGCCTAGCCCGCACGATGATCCACGACCCGGCACTCCTGATCCTCGACGAGCCGGCCAGCGGGCTCGACCCACGCGCCCGCATCGAGCTGCGCGAGCTGCTGAAGGAGCTGCGCGCGCTCGGTAAAACCGTGATGATCAGTTCGCATATTTTGACTGAGCTGGCCGAGATGTGTACGCACATCGCGATAATCGAGCGCGGCAAGCTGCTTGCATCCGGCGACGTTCAGACGATCCTGCGCTCGCTGCAACCCCACCGCACGCTGGAGATTCGCATACTGGCCGGGGCCGAGCGCGCCGAGGAGCAACTGCGCGCCCGCCCCGACGTGCTCAATGTCGAACGCGAAACGCCGGGCATCGAAGCCGCTTGGCCCAGCGATACCACGCCAGAAGATGCTACTCCCAGCGGCGAGCTGGCCGAACAGTCAACTGAGCCAGCCACCTCGCCAGGACCCTCGCCCACGCCTGAAGTGCCCGGCCCGCAGCTGCTCCTGGTCGACTTCACCGGCGACGAGCGCCATATGGGCGAGTTGCTGGCAGAATTGATCGCCAGCGGCGCGATAGTAACACGCTTCGCCGAAAAGTCTAGCGACCTGGAAGATATTTTCATGCAGGTGACCAAGGGTATCGTCCAGTAGTTCTTAAGGACTTCAACATAATAAACCATATCGCCTTAATAGAATGCGTAGTGCGTAGTATGGACGCGATTTATCGCATCCGTACTACGCACTACGCACTATGGAGGCTAGGATGGCGTAATAACGGCGAGTCCCTTAGCCCAGCAGCTCTTGCATGTCGCGGATGGCACGCTTGGCGTAGACCCAGACCGATCCGATTTTCGCTGTGGCCATGCCGCTTTTGTCGAACACAATCACCAGCATGAAGCTTTGGAGAATGTCGAAGCAGTACAAATCATAACGCAGACCTTCGTGCATATAGAGCGCCGTGGATTCTTCCTCGCGCAGCATCTGCGAGATCTGCCCCGCAGTCGAGAAGCTCGTCGAGAGCAGCGGCAACAGGATCATCGTCGGCAGCCCCGCGGTGATGCCAACCTCGGCCAGCACCATGCCGGCACGATTGGCGAGCAGAATGCACTGTGAGCCGACATCTTGCGAGAGCCCCTCCATGCGGCTGCGGATCGGCTTTAGGTGCTCGGCCGTCAGCACTAACGATCCGCCGCGCGGGCGCGGTACGGCTGAAGGCTTGCGCGCGGGCGTCGGCTCAGCGGCTGGCGTCTTGGCGCTGGCCGGTGGAGGCGCCGGCTCTCGCGCTTCGCGGCGTGGTCGCTCGGGCGGTGCGGCGGCCGGCGGCTCAGCGGCTGGCTCGGCTGGCGGCTCAGCGGCTGGCTCGGCCGGCGGCTCAGTCGCGGTTGCCGAGCCGCTCGTACGGCCGAGTGCTTCGTAGAGTGCGTTATGCAGGTCGCTGGAGGAGATCGGGCCATTCAGAAACATATGGACGCCATGATTGGCGGCTTGCTCGGCGGCCTTGCGGTTAGGCGCGCGGCTCCACAGCACAACGCGCGTTGGCACACCAAAGTTCGGCAGAATTTCCGCCAGATCCATACCGCTCATGCCCGGCAACTCCATATCGGCGACGATCACCTCGGGTGGCGAGTTGCGAACTTCCCAAAGCGCATCATTCGCCGTGTCGAGGATGCGCACCTCGACATCGTCGGCAAGCTGTCCTGGCAGCGCACGCAATTCTTCATTGTCGCCTGGTACTATTAGGAGTCGGTAGGCCATTGCTCCGCTTTGCCTTTCCCAAACAAGACGTTTCCCAAAACTCGAAAGATCGTATGGGGCGGTGTCAATTCCGATCATTCCTGCAGTTCCCAAACGCTACCAGCCCGAACAGCAGGAACCGCCCAGACCCATACGAATTGCCGCCAACTCTACTAGGTTTCACCGTTTGGCGCTAGCTGGCGATACGGTAACGCAAATGCAAAAGTACTACCCTGGCCCGCCTGACTGTTCACCCACACCGTGCCGCCAAGCAGGCCGACCAGCTCACGCACCAATGCCAGGCCCAAGCCAATCCCACCATGGTCGCGCGTCAGCGAGTCGGCTACTTGATAGAATCGATCGAAGATCCTCGGCTGTTCGCTTTCGGGAATACCGATGCCCGTATCTTTTACTTCTACCACGACCCATGGATATCGTGGCAGCCCGTCGATCGAGGGCATCTGTCGGCTGCCGCCGCTATCCAAACGACCGCTTGGCCGCAAGGCCGCGCGGACTTCGATCTTGCCACCTTCCGGCGTGAAGCGCACCGCATTTATGAGCAAATGCCCCAGCACCAGCGAAACCTTTTCATAATCGCCTACGAACTGGATCGACTGTTCCGGCACATCGGCGCTGATCTGCTGCTGGTGTTCATCGACGGTCGGGCGAATGCGCTCAATCGCATTGCTAATAATTTCTTGAATGACCACCTGGTCGTTGGCCAGCTGCGTCTCGCCAGTCTCAAGGTGGCGCAGGCTAACCATATCGTCGATGATGTCTTTGATCCGCTGCGCGCTATCCATCACACGCTCAAGATACATGCGATGCTCATTTTCACTTTGATCGCGCACCATCATCGTATAGCCGAGTACGATCGACAGCGGCGTGCGCAGCTCGTGCGAGGCGATCGAGATAAACTCGCTTTTCAACCGATCGAGCTCTTGCACACGCTGGTAAGCCTGCCCCAACTCGCCATACAGCGAGGCGTTTCGCAGCGCTGCGCCGGCATGGTTCGCCAGCAGGGTTACACTCTCCTGAATACCTGGCCGAAATGCGGTAGCGCGATCGTCGCACAGCAATAAGATGCCATTTACATGACCCTGGGCGCGCAGCGGTACCGCCAACGCTCGGCGCAGCTCCGCGCCATCGAGCGTGCAGATCAGCGTGTCGGTGCTTAGAATCGTTTGCTGTTGCTCAAATGCTTGCCATGCTAATGTTTGGCCTGCTTCTAAAAGTGTTCCACCGGTTGTTGCCGGCACAATCTTGACTGGCGCCGCGCGATCTTCCATCAGTAACAAGAATCCGGTACGGCATTCGCTCTGGCGCAGCGAGACATGTAACAGACTTTCGGCGACTTCGGACAGCTCCAGAGTTGCGCTGAGAACCTTGCTGCTTTCAAGGAGCTGTTCCAGCGTTTTAAGGCGCAGGTTATCTTGTAAGATCGATCGTTTGTGCAGCGCCTGATCTACCGCCAGCCGCAAATGATCGAGCTCGAACGGCTTCGACAAGAAATCGGCGATCCCGCGCCGAACCGATTGCTGCAGGTTCTCCATCGTCGCGAACCCGGTCATGATAATGATCGCGATCGTCGGGTCTTGTTGGCGCGCGATGTGGGCGAGTTCCAGCCCGCTCATTGCCGGCATTTTGATATCGGTCAGCAACAGATCAAAACGCTGCTCGCTGTGCAGCAAACGCGCGGCGGCGTGCGGATCGCTCATGGCGACGACTTCATAACCGCCTCGCTGCAACGTGCGAGAGCAGACATCGCACATCGACGGCTCATCATCCACGATGAGGATGCGCGGAGCGACCGGTGAGTCGGCTGGCGCTGGATTCCGGAGCAGATCGGCGACCTGACTCATGATGCCCAATCTTTACGGTCCGATATCTTCGGTACCTGCGATGATCCGTACATTCGCTTTAGCTTAAGATCTCAACATCGGTTCTAGGAAGGATCAGCGCTGTGCTATCCTCGAGCACGACTTCGACCGATGGAACTCGCACGCGCGACGGCAATCGGCGCGGTACATTCGATACACTACGCACCTGCGCGGTTTGACCTAGCTGCGCTCCATGAAGGATGCGAACAGTTGCCCCCGCCCGTAATGTGGGACGCGGCGGATCAAGCTGCACGCCAGCTGTACGTGATGACAATGGGATGACCACTCGCGGCCGCCGCATCGGGCCGCGTAGCCGCGTCTGCCCTTCGATCAGCGCTTCCTGCCGATCGTGGAGCGCGAGCAGTTCGAATAGCGGCAACGACATCGGATGCACGCCGAAGCCTTCGGTCACCACCAGCGTAAGCTCGTTGGGCTGGCCGGGCACGTTTATCGGGAACTGCCAGCCGCCGCTGCCGGTACGCCAGCAGCTCAGCGAATTCGCGCCCAGGAACGCGCGGAGCTCGGATTCCTCGATGCCACCCACAATCACGCCACGCACTTGCTCTTTGATGGCTCGGCGCAGCGCCGCCGCGGTGATGCCGCTGCCGCCAATCAGAATCGCATAGGCGCTTTTTGCGTTGATCTGGTCGGGCACGATCGCCTCGGATGGGTCGGTCACGAGCAACTGCAGCACGCCCGAGCGCTCCTGCCCGATGCCAAAAACGCCATACACCTGCGCGGCCGGCGTCTCGATCACGACGCCCTGATTGGCGATAACTTCCATAACGAGCCCGCGGACAGTCGCCTGCAACTCATAGATCACCGGGTCGGGCGAAATAGTGACGTAGCCGGTCTCGCTGTCGACCGACTCGATTTTGCCACTGACCGGCGACAAGCATGAGCGCCCGCCAATCCGGCTCGAGCGCGCAAGCACTTCACCCTGCACAACCTTGTTTCCAACCTCGCGCGCCATGGCGCGCTCCACCATTGTGGGCGCGATGCTCAACGCCCGGGCCAGGTTCACAATCACCGGCGTACCGGGCAAAAATGCTTTCGCAATGACTTCTTCAGGCTCGACACGCTGACCCTGGCGCACCAGCACCTCGCCAGCACTTGGCAAGCGGCGCTCAATCCGTGCGACAGCGCTATTGATCAATGGGGGAGTTCCAGTAGGGACATAGAGCGACATAACGTGGTATTCTCCGCGATAGTTGCTACTCCAAAGCCATTATAGCACAACCACTTCGCTTTAGCTATGCGCCAATCTGGATAGTTCGCGCTGGCGCGCATTGGCGCTCTGTTGAGGAGCTAAGATGGTGCGGCCAGGGCATGGATGGCGCCGACTGAACGCTGCGGTGCGCCGAATATCTGATTGGCATATCGCTGGACGAGATCGAGCAGCGCCAGCAGATGTTGGGTATGCAGCTCGGCGACCTGGCCCGAGAAGCCCTGGTGGTAGTAACTCCACTGGTATGCGCCAGCGGTCTGCTCGAGCAGTTCACTTATGACTCTATGCTGTTCGTCGCTGAGCGTTATGCTGAGATCGAGCCGGTGAAGGGCCAGGATCGCATGCATAGCGTCGATAAATGCTTTAACCTCTTGAGCGACCAGAAAGGCTGATTGCCCGTTTGCCGCGAACAGCTCCTGGTAGGCTCCGATCGAGCGCCGCAGGTCAGCGATCGTCACAATTGACATGTCTTTGCTGCTCAGCACACCGCTGGCATCGAACCTTTCAGGACGCTGGATGTGGGTCCCGTGATCGTCTGGTCCTGAGTTCGCCAGCTTGGCGAGCAGCGCAATCAACAGCTTTCCGGCCACAGTAACCCGCATAACTGCTCCATCCTTTTCGACAAATAGCGGTTCTACATACGCTGTGCACACCTGGTCGAATATCGACCAAGTATTCGACTGTAGCTGTTCCGATCCGCGAAGTTACGCGAAGACACGCGAAGTCACGAGCTTTTTTCGCGTGCCTTCGCATGTCTTGCGGATTCTCGATCGAGGCTCTAGCTGTGGGTAGCCACTATGCCAAACTCTACCGCCATGCACATCCGATCATGCTCAAGGTGCCTCGTAGGCGCCAATGTCGTAGCCGGCGCCCTGCGGCCGCTGCACGCCGCGCTGGTCGGTCGCCGGGCTGGCGCTCGCGTCGGCCGCGTCGATCGCCGGACTGCCGGCCAGCAGGGCGTGGGTCGGGGTTGGGCCGCCATTATCGGCCAACGGGCCGAGCTTCGCGTCGTCAGCGATTATGTCCGAGCCGTTCGGGCTACAGCTCCCGTCCTGCACCAGGTTGTGGCCGCCTGAAATCAGTGTGACGGTGCCTGCTGTAAAGTGCTCGCAGGCGTACCAATGATTTCCAGAGATGATCGTGTTCGTCAGCTTGAGGCTGGGTACGGCGCTGTTGAACGAGCCCAAGAAGATCGCCGATGGCGCCCAATCCGGCCCGATGTTGTTGGCGATCGTGGAGTTAAGTATCTCCATCGCGCCATCGGTGTGGAAGATCGCCCCGCCGTGCCAGCCCGTCGCAGTATTACCGCTGATCGTGCTGTTCGTGATCGTGGCGTTGCCGAGCGAGCGGAAGCCGCCGCCGACGTCGTTGGATAGATTGTTGCTGATGGTGCTGCGCACGATCGTGGTCGTCGAGTTAAAATAGGAGTAAATACCACCGCCCGACCAACCAGCATGGTTGCCCGCAACGACGCTGTCGATCAGGTTGAGCGTGGATCCGTCGCCGTTATAGATGCCGCCGCCGCCTTGCCAGAAATCACCCGCCTTGGTCGACATCGTGTTCCCGGTGATCACGACATGGTCGAGGGTCAGGTTGCCGTTGTTCAGCACGCCGCCGGCCACCTGGTACCCATAGCCATGGCTGATCGTTAGGTTGCGGATCGTCGCCGTGGCCGCAGCGCCGACCTCAAAGCCGCGCTGCACGTCGCCGCCGCTGATCGTCAGCCGCGGCGCGTCGATGCCGTCGATCGTGACATTCTTTCCAATTGTCAACGCCGTCAAATTGGTGATCGTCTGACCGGCCAGCGTCGGCGCGAAGCGAATGGTGCCACCAGCACACACACTGCCTAGCGCCTTGCGCAGCGACCCCGCGCCGCTGTCGGCGGCGCTCGTTACAATCACGTCATTCGCGCATGTCAGCTGTACCTGGTCGAGCAGCACCGGGCCGCGTAGACCGTCGGGCAGCTCGAAGCCCATGCTGGCCACCTTTGTAAGATCCAGCGTCTGGCCGCGCACGCCCTGAAAAGCCGTGAATGGGAGGCTGACCTTCCGCCAACCCGCCAAGTTGTCGCGGAACGTAGCATGGAACTGCGCCAGGCTTGGCTTGGCCTGGTAGAGGCGCACGTAGTCGACCAGCATGGTCTGCGGGAAGGTCGTGTCCGCGCCGACCGCGCCGCCAAAGTTGCCGCCGACCGCGACATTCAGCAGCATGAAGAACGGGTGGTTGTAGACCCACTGCTTACCTTGAAGAAATGCGTCGTTTGGCGTCGCCTGGTGGTACTGGATGCCGTCGACATACCAGACGATCTTGTTTGGTTGCCACTCGATCGTGAAGGTATGGAAGTCGTCGGCGACCGGCTTGCCGAGATCGATGCTGCGACCGTAGCTCTGCCCGCCCGAGTAGCCGGGGCCGTGCAGCGTGCCAAAGACCAGGTTGGGCAGGCGGCCGACGTTCTCCATGATGTCGATCTCGCCGGTCTGCGGCCAGTTCACCTGGTCGATATCGGTGCCGAGCATCCAGAATGCCGGCCATAGGCCCGCGCCGCGCGGAACCTTGATGCGCGCCTCGACCCGGCCATAGGCGACTTCGAACCGGTTCTTGGTCAGCAGACGGGCCGAGGTGTATTTGCACGGGCCGTAGTAGCACTGCAGCGATCCATCGGCCGCCTTGGCGCTGATCACCAGGTTGCCCAGGCCGTCGGCGGCGGCGTTGCTGGTGCTGTCGGTGTAATACTCCAGTTCGTCGTTGCCCCATCCGGGGTTGCCAATCGCCACGCCGTCGCCGACCTCGTGGCCCCAGACTCGCGCGTCGGGCGCCGTGCCGGATTTGCTGTTGAACTCATCGCTCCAGGCCAGCTGCCATTGCGCCGGATTGCTGTTGCTTGCTCGGTTGTTGGTGATCTCCACGGTGATGTCGCGGCCGCTGTTCTGGCCGTAGTACCAGAAGTTCAGCCCGGCGGCGCCGCTCCAGTCCTGGCCGATCGCAAAGCGGCGGCCAAACTCATTGGCGAGCGCGCCGTTCTTCTGGCCGACCTGCAGGACATGCTCATAGGCACCCTGCCCGGGCAATGCCAGCGCGGCGCCGGCCGCGATCTCCGGGTTGGCCAGCGCGACTTTGGTGTTGGCGGACCATAGGTAAGGGTAGGTCTCGAAATCGTCGAGCAGGGCTGGGTCGTAGGTCTCATTGTCTTGGATGGTCACACGCGCCACCGGCGGGATGCCCATCGCGGCGCCGCCGGTTGGGCTGGTAAGCTCGACCTGTACGCCGCGATCACCTTGGTATTTGGCATTGTCGAATGTCTTGACATTGAAGCTTTGCAGCGTGACATTCGGCGGGAATGTCAGCGTGCCCGCCGTCGGCGTATAGTCGCGGTTGGGGATGGCTTGGCCGAACGTGGTCGCGTAGTGTACCGTTACCGAGTCGCTCGACGGCTTACTGAGCTTCGCCGTGATCGTCGCCGTGGCGCCCTCGGCGACCTTGTAATTGATCGCGCTAAAGCCGACTGTCAGCGGCCGCACCGGCGCGGTGCCGTAGACCGACACATTGTCGATGTAGTAGATCTGTGCGCTCGGCGTTGTGATCGCGCCAAAAGCCCAGGCATGCACCTCGGTTAGGCCAAAGCCATCGTTGGGCGCGCCATTGCCGATCTCTTTGCGGTGCATGCTCTCGAAGGGCAGCTGGATCTGCTGCCAGCCGCTGAAGTTGTCTTTAACGTCGACCGACCAGCGCTCGGCGTCGTCTTTGGTTGAGCCAGGGTTGCGATTGTCGAGCACATCCACGAATAGCGTGGTTCCGCTGTTATTGCCGTAGAGCCAGAAGGAGATACCTTCGTAGGCGCTCCAGTCCTGCGTAACCCACTGATTGACAGCCGCGTTCTCGAAGCTATGCGTGAAGCCGGCATACGAGACGACATTGACATCCATTTTCAGGACGTTGTTAGGGCTGCCGGCGCCCGGTACCGGCGCTGGTGGCGTCGCCGTGGTCGAGATCGCAACGCTGCTGTTCGGGTCTTGGAAGGTGTTGAAGCCGATCGGGACGCCGTCGGCGTCGTGTCCGGCCGGCAGCCCGGCCTCGAAGTCGTCGACGACGAGCGGCGCGGCGGCCTGTGCCGGAGCGGCGGGCGCTATCGGCCCCATGCTGGCCAGAAGACCGACCAGCAAAGCGCATAAGGCAAACAATGGTTTCCGCGGTGACATGGCGACCTCCATTGGTTATGTAGAGGTATAATTCTGAACGCCCTGTTTGTGAAATCGATTTCAAATACTATCAGTTGCTGTTGAGATGAGCGGCTGCTGTAGCACGCTCTGCCACGTTAGTTTGGAGAGATCTGTGCTAATAAATCCAATTTTGGCTGTAACAAACCCAGGGTGATCCAAAAGTGCCGTTGCAATCTCTCCAACAATGAATCTTTACTTGAAATCGGTTTCAGAAAAGTATACTTCGTCATAGGCCACCTGTCAAGACCATGTTTTATCCAGTCGCGGATCTGACGCAGCAAGGAGAAAACGTATGTTGACATCGTTTTCACCAAGTGTATAATAGTGAAGCCATGAGTAATGCCGTCACCATCCACGATATCGCGCGCGAAGCCAAGGTATCGCCCAGCACCGTTTCGCGGGTGCTGAATGGCAATGTGCCGGTTGCGCCCGAAAAGCGCGCGGCAGTGCTCGCCGTCATTAAGCGGCTGAATTATCAGCCGAACGCGATTGCTCAAGGGCTCGTGCGCCGGCGGACGGCGGCGGTGGGCGTAATGACGCAGAGTATTGCCAGCCCATTCTATGGCGCGATACTGGTGGGCATCGAACATGGGTTATCCGGCAGCGGCTATCACGCGATCTTTGCCAGCGGCAACTGGCGTACCGACGAGGAGCTCGCCGCGCTCGATCGCTTGTCGCAGCGGCGTGTAGACGCACTCATCCTTCTCACGGGAGTGCTTCCCGACGATCGCCTGCTGCGATTCGCCGCAGATTTGCCGCTGGTGATCATCGGGCGATCGATTGCGGGCATCGACGATCGCTGTCTGCGGGTCAACGACTTCCATGCCGCATACGAGGCGACGCGCTACCTGATTATGCTGGGCCATCGCCGGATCGCCCATATCGCCGGGCCAAGCTTGCATCAGGACGCCTCGGATCGGCGCGCGGGCTATCAGGCGGCGCTCACCGAGGCGGGCTTGGCGATTGAGCCGCAGTTGATTGTCGAGGGCAATTATACCGAGCAGTCGGGTTTACTCGCGATGCAGGCGCTGTTAAGCCGCGCCGAGATGTTCTCGGCGCTCTTCGCGGGCAACGACCAAATGGCCTATGGCGCGCGGCTCGCGCTGTATCGCAATGGCATCCGCGTACCAGAAGATGTTTCGCTGGTCGGCTTCGATGACCAATATGGCTCGGCGTATACCACGCCGCCGCTCACCACCGTGCGCCAGCCAACCTACGACATGGGCCACGCTGCGGCCCAGGCGATCTTGCGGCTGCTCGATGGGCAGCCCCCGGCGCTGCCGCACTTCACAACCGAGCTGATTATCCGCGAGTCGGCGGCACGGCTGCGCTAAAGTTTCTGAGCGGTCCCATTTCGATCCCAAAAGCTTGGGCCATAGAGCATAGAAGATTGAGGATAGCGTTCGTCATACGATCGCTGCTATCCTCAATTATCTTCTGTAAGCTCGTATCGCCGATTGCCTTGGGCCGCGTGCCTGTCGGCTACCAGGCGGTGCGCAGCAGCGCTTCCATTTCAGAAATGGCGCTGATCGGCCTGGGATTATTCTGCACGGTTCGGCTCTGGAAAGCGAGTTCCGCCAGCTGCGGCAGCGCGGCTTCGGGCACACCGGCGTCGCGCAGCCGTTGCGGTAGATTGAGCTGGGCGATCAGGGCGGCCACATGCTCTATGCCGGCCTCGGCCACTGCCGTATCGCCACGCCCATCGCGCGCGATACCAATCATTTCGGCGAACTGCGCCAGTTCGGCGGCGGTCGCATCCAGGTTGAAGCGCATTGCATACGGCAGCATAATGCTGTTGGCAACGCCATGCGGCACGCCAGCGGTGCCGCCCAGCACATGGCAGATACCGTGATGCAACGCCATCGCCACGCCAGCGAGCGACGCGCCAGCCAAGTGCGCGCCCAGAAGCATCTCCGAGCGCGCTTCGACATTCTTGCCGTCGGCGTAGCAGCGCGGCAGCGCCCGTGCGATTGCGCGCGCTCCGCCCAGCGCTGCGGCAGTCGAAAGTGGATTGCGCGTGATTGAATACAGCGCCTCGACACAGTGCGCCAGCGCGTTGATGCCGGTCGATGCGGTCAGTTCGTCCGGCAGGTCGAGCGTCAGCAGCGGGTCGTAGATCACCAGTTTGGCTGCGACTTTCGGGTCGGTCACCGTGGTCTTGCGCGCGACCCCATCGATGAGCCGGGTTACGCCATAAATGGCGGTCATCTCCGAGCCGGCATAGGTGGTTGGAATCGCCACAACCGGCACGTGCGGCTGGTCGGTTGGATAGGCCGCACGCGCTGGTACGCCGCTGCGGCGCTGCTCCAGCGCCTGCGCGGTTGCCTTGGCCAGGCCGATCGGGCTGCCACCGCCTAGCGCGATGAGCACGTCGGCCGCATGGCCCTCGGCCAGCGCCAGCGACTCGGCCACCTGATCCTCGGGAACATGCGGCGCGGTGCGATCGTACACCGCCATGAGCCGGTCGCCGAGCACCGCCGCCACCGCCGCGACATGGCCACTACGCCGGGCCGAGCCGCTGGTGCAGAGCACCAGTTTGCGCCAGCCGAATCGCTCGATCGCTTCGCCCAGCTTGCTCAGCGCGCCAGCGCCAAACATGATCTGCTGAGCGTAGGCCGTGTAGGTGAATTCATGAATCATGGATCATGTTCTCTCAGCATGCGATAAGGACTTACGTGGTCACTCGCAAAACACGGACTTTCCTTCTTGGTATCGAACGTTTTTCGTTCTGTGAACGAAAAACGTTCGATACGAGAAATTTTAATCCGTAGTGGCCCACAGGGATTACCAGAGCGAACGAAGGCCATGAACCACCTTTCGTGCGATAATATTCGCGGCACAGCTGAACAATAACGAAGTTCTGATCGAAACAAGTATAGTGCAAGGAGCGAGATCATGTCGAATGACCAAACTGGCCGGATGAAGGTTGGCTTGATCATGCCAATCGCCGAGGACGACGAGCGGCATACGGCGCCTGGCTACGCCGAGATTCGTGCGATCGCGCTGCAAGCCGAAGCGGCCGGCTTCGACTCGATCTGGGTCTACGATCATCTCCTTTACCGCTTCGGCGAAAACCCTACCGCCGGCATTTGGGAGTGCTGGAGCCTGCTGGCGGCGCTAGCCGAGGCCACCACGCGTGTGCAGCTCGGCACGCTGGTGATCTGTGTGCCATTCCGCAACCCAGCCGTGCTGGCCAAGATGGCCGATACGGTCGACGAAATCAGCCAGGGTCGCCTGATCCTCGGCTTGGGCGCGGGCTGGCACCAGCCTGAATTCGACGCCTTCGGCCTGCCGTTCGATCACAAGGTCGACCGCTTCGAGGAAGCCCTGCAGATTATCGTGCCGCTGCTGCGCGAGGGACGGGTCAATTTCACCGGCAGCTATTACAGCGCGCCGAACTGTGAGCTGCGCCCGCGCGGCCCAAGCGCGCGCGGCCCCGAGATCGTGATTGCTTCGTTCAAGCCGCGCATGCTTCAGCTGACCGCACGCTACGCCGACAGTTGGAACACCGCATGGCTGGGTTTGCCGACCGCGCTGCCCGAGCGCCGCGCCACGCTCGCGGCCGCCTGCGCCGCAGAAGGGCGCGACCCGGCCACGCTCGCGGTGACGGTTGGCGTCAGCATGGCTTATCCCACTACCGGCACGCCATCCGACACGCCGCCATCGCCCGACAAAGTGCTCTCCGGCTCGGCCGCCGAGGTCGCCGCCGGCCTGCGCGCCTATGCCGACATGGGCGTCGCTCACGTGATCTGCTCGCTCGACACGACCACACCTGATGCGGTTGCATGGCTAGCCGAGGCGGTGCAGATCGCTCGCCAAAGCCTCTGAATAGCTGTTTGAGATGGTAGCTGCAGCTGATGACTGGCTGCCACACGCTGGCCTGGCCGGTCTATGCCCGCGCGCTCGACGTGAACCTGCGCTGTGCAGACGTATTTCACCCTAAACCGAATTTGAGGCAGGCCGCGAGGCAGTCACCACGCCATCTGTAGTCTACCACAGCAGTCTACACGAAATCGAATCATTGGTGTTTTCGCACGATCGCCACGTCAATCCAACCCCCTGGTGACAAGGCCACCAGGGGGTTACGGTGAAGCGCCGCTGGAAGGGAAACCTCCTGCTCCGACTCACGCCGGCAGGCTCCTGCTTACAGTGCGCTCAGCGCTGCCCGCATACTGGCAAGATGGCGATAGGCGTGGGCGAGCGGGTGATTCTCGATCCAGAACTGGGTGGTCACAGGCGCATCGGCGTGCAGCGAGTTTGGCGTAGCCAGGTCGAGCTGCTCGTCGCGGAGCGCCCGGATCGCCTCGGCTGCAAGCGCACCGTTGCGCCGCAGCAGCTCGGCCGCCTCCTGCTGGCTGCAGCTCGCGTACGCTTTCGCGTGGGCGGCATTACCCTCGTCGACCATCGCCCAGGTCACCCCCGTGAAGGCCTTACCTGCCGCCATCTGCTTCATGACATCGGTCTCACCGATCAACTGGCTGGCCACGTGGTGGACCAGCACGCCGACGGTTCGGCCATCGTCGGTACAAACGGTCTGCCACTCCTTGTCGGAAAGCCGCTCCGCAAAGGCGGCCAACGCGTGCGCGCCCTGCTCGACTCGTGTGGCGAGTGCCTCGGCTCGTGTACCCATGCGTATCCCTCCTTATAGTATCGTGTTCCAGCGTTCGACCACCAGTTGCTGATGACAGACCGCTTAGTTGCGGTCGGTGATTGGCCGTCAGCGCTCCAATCACCCGAAGGAAATTTCTATGAAGCTGCACTATCTACGCGCCGCTGGCAAATCTTCCCTGAGGGCCGAAGTCGCGATCGGTGTTGCTGCAACCGGCATAGCTGCCGCGCCCGTAGCTTCCATGGGCGCTGAGGTCCAGGTCGGCAGTGCTGCGACCGGCATAGCTGCCGCGCCCGTAGCTTCCCTCAATGCGGAAATCCAGCGCGTACGTGCTGTGGCCGGCGTAGCTGCCGCGTCCGTAGCTTCCCGGCGCGTCGTCCCGCTGGCATGTGCTACCGGTTGCCGTCTGGTCGGTGGGCGTGCTCATGTCGGCGTGCTTGGACCATCCAATCCAGTGCAGGTTCTTCAGTATGGCGTTCATGGGGCTCCTCCTTCAGTTGAGCTGTTGTGGGCGTTCATTACACCCGTTCATTGAGAGGAGTGTAGCACGCAGGGGTTGTGTTGCCATCGGGGCACGCACGGAGGTTTTGCGTATGGCACACGGAGATGTACGTAGGGGCAGAAGCGCGGCGTTAGCTGGAGGGAAGCGCCAAGCCTTGCATGATCGCCCAGGCAACAACATGTGCGCGGGTGGTCGCGCCGAGCTTCGCCATAATGTTGCCAACATGGGTTTCGACCGTTCGTTTGCTGACGACCAGCGCAGTGGCAATCTCCTGATTAGATTTACCCTGCGCGATCAGCGCCGCGACCGCGCGCTCACGCTCGGTTAACCCGCCGAAGCGTTCTGCCTCGGCACGCTGGGGGGTTGGCGGGAGTTCCTGCGGGAGCGACGCAAGCGCCGTCCGCACGAACTGGTCGCGGAGATCCGCTGCATCGATCGTCGCCGCAAGCACGCCGACGATCTCGCGTGCTGCCGCGAAGGTGTGCCGAGCTTCCTTGCGCCAGCCGAGCCGCTGCTGCGTCTGCCCAAGCGCACGCAGGATCTGCCACAACAGCGGGCGTAGCCCCTGTGCCTCCGCAGCGCGCCGGGCCTGTTCCAAAACTTGCACCGCCGCGTCGACGCGGCGTAGGGCCAGCAGGGCTGCGCCTTTAAGCTTCAGCAACGCGGGGATCGGCTGCCCACGCGCCGCTCCTGGCGCCGACTCAATCAATTGCTCCGCGATCCGCAGCGCCCGATCGGACGCGTCCTGCGCGAGGGCTAGTTCGCCCCAGGCCAGAGTCATCCGACGCTCCGCAAAACTGCGCGGGATCTGGTCGCGTGGCAATGCCGCGGCAAGCGTTGCCTCAGCCTGTGATAGATCGTGTCTCAGCAGGTAGGCCAGTGCGAGCGAGTCGGTGATCTCGCCGATAAAAACGTCCGAACCAAGGGCACATGCCAGCGACAGGCCAGCGCGCAGGTTGTGAATCGCCTGTTCGGGCGCCAGCATCGCGACAAAGATCCGCCCCAGCGCCTTGTATGTCGCCGCAATCCATTGCCGATGTTCGATGCTGATCGCGATCTGGAGCCCCGCTCGCGCATGCGTCAGCGCCGTGCCAAAATCGCCGAAGGCCTCGAACACCTGACCAGCTGTATACTCCGCATAGGCCTGCCCGGCCGACCAATCGATCTGGCGCGCTAGGCGCAGTGCCTCGGCCAAGTCGCGGGCGCAGTCCTCGAAGGATCGGTATGCACTAATGATTGGGCCGCTGTTTACGCCGCCTGAGAACATGGCGCGGGACGTCAAGGCGGAGGACAGGCCAGCGCTATTGCCGAGGGTGTGGTAGAGCTCGATTGCACGCCCGAACTGCCGCACCGAACTATGCATATCCCCATACAGACCGTTGGCCATGCCGAGCAGATCGAGTGTGTCGGCCATGCCTTGCCGGTCATCTTCGGCCTCGAACAGCGCCAGCGCCTGCTCGTGCAGACGCAGCCCCGCATCCGACTGCCCAATATTCACATGCCAGTTCCCCAGTCGGTTCAGGCTCTGCGCGAGCAGGCCCGGGGCATCGAGCGTCTGCGCCAGGTCGCGCGCACGGTGGAACCAGATGCCGGTCTGCTGGTAATCGCGGCCTGCCCAGAGCTGGCCGAGGTCGAGCATGCCCTGCCATTTTGCTGCGCCATCGTGCGCGTCGTGCGCCAGGTGCAGCCCCTGCTCATAATCAGCACGCGCATGATCGAAGTCGCCCAGGATTTCGTAGGCATGGCCGCGCGCCAAATACAACGCCGGTGTCGATGCCGTCGCCAGTGCACTGGCGGCGGCGAGCGCACGCGTGTACTGTTCGACCGCGGCTAGCGGCGCGCCCAGTACTTGCGCGCGCTCGCCCGCACGCCGTGCATACTCCAGCGCACGCTCCCAGCTTCCCGCTTCAAAATAGTGGTAGGCTAGGTCCGCGACGTGCGGGTCGAGCGCATCCACATAGCTGCGTTCGGCCGCCTCAGCGATCGTGCGGTGCAGCGCGGCGCGCTCGCGTGCCAACAGCCCGGCATAGATCGCCTGGCGGGTCAGCGCGTGGCGGAACGCGAACCGCTCGGCCGACTCCTCCACGACCAACTGCGCCACGATCAGCTCTTTGAGCAGCGGCAACAGCTCGCCTTCGTCGCGGTGCGCCAGGCGCTGCAGCAGCACGAAGTCGAAGCGCCGCCCAACTACCGCTGCCAGTACTAGCACCTGCCGAGCCTCCACGCTCAGCTGCGCGACGCGCTGCTCCACGGCGTCGTTCAGGCTGCGCGGGATACGCACCGTCTCCATCGGTTTGCGATTCCAGATGCCGTCGGCGTAGAAGATGTCGCCCGCCGCAATGAGCGACTTGAGTAGCTCCTCAACAAAGAACGGATTACCCTCGGTCAAAGTATAGATCGTGTCGAGCGTCTCGACGCGCACGGGGCGCGGTAGGGCAAAGATCGCTCGCAGCATCGCCGCAACCTCGTCGCGCGTGAGGGCCGCGAGGCGCAGCTCCTGCGAGAGGTGCTCACGCTCCAGATGCGCCAGCCAGCGGCCAAGCCGCGGGCCGACCTCATCGCTGCGGTAGGTGCCGATCAGCAGCACCGGCTGGGCGTTGGAGCGTCGCAGCAGATAGAGCAGAAAGTCGAGACTGCTCTCATCGCTCCAGTGCAAGTCCTCGACAATCACGAGCACCGGCTGGGATGTAGTCGCTGGGGTGAGGCAGGAGACCAGCGCATTGAACAGCCGCCGTTGTTGCTGCGTGGGATCAAGGGCCAGAATCGGCGGCGGATCTGCCGGGAGGGGCACCAGATCGGGCAGCAGCGGCGCTAATTCGCGGGCGAACCGATCGACCACGGCTGCCGGCAGCGCACCAGCGGTGAATCGGGCGCGCAGGAGGTCGAGCAGCGGTGCATAGGGGCAGGCACTATCCTGGGGGAAGCAGGTGCCCTGAAGGAGCACAAAACCGCGCTCGGCGGCGTAGGTCTTCGCCTCGGCGGCCAGGCGCGATTTGCCGACCCCGGCCTCGCTCGCGATCAGCACGCTCTGTCCGGGGCCGCTGGTCACGCTATCAATCCGCTGGCGGATAATATCAAGCTGTGCGGCATGACCAATCATCACCGGGCAAACAACCAAATGTGGAGAGAATACTGCCATAGCATGTTCCGACTGAATTGTTGCGAATGGTACGGTGAAAGTATAGCATGTATTGTTCCCAATACTGTATTTTCTTGCCGTTCGCTGAAAACTAGACATGGGTCGGAATCGTTTCCCGACCGGCGGTACTGTTCGATGGTCCGCTTGTCGCCCGAGTCTTCCTCCTAATGACCTTTCCCTTATCGGTCTTGAGAATGGTGTTTGTTCAGGGTCTCGATGGTATGCTGCGAACATCCATCGCCATCTACGGCTGGCTCGCGTGTGCCAGGAGGCCCCTGTGTCATATAAGACCGAGTTTAGCGTTCAGAATGCGTATCGCTACGATCAGCGCACGGCGCTGCGCTGGATCGTGGCGCATATCTGGCGCTACAAGTTTTTTGCGCTGCTGATGATGAGCTGCTACACGCTGGCCTGGCTGGTCTATGCCCGCGCGCCGGTGATGATCGGGCAGGCCGCGCAGGAGATCGTCCACCCAACCTCGCGATCGGGCCTGCTGACGATCGCGCTGACGATCCTGGCGCTGCTGATCACCGATGGGCTGTCGATGCTGACCGGCAGCATGGCCAGCGAGCAGGTGGCCAGCAAGATCGCCGCCGACGCGCGCGAGGAGCTGTACGTCAGCCTGCTGGGCAAGAGCCAGGCCTTTCACGACCGCCAGCGCGTCGGCGATATCATGGCCCGCGCGACCGACGACGTGGGCCAGCTGAGCAGCATGATCGCGCCGGGCGCGAGCCTGAGCTTCGAGATGATTATGGGCCTAATCGTGCCGCTCACCTACATTGGCCTGCTGCGCGTGGAGCTGCTGATCGTGCCGCTGGCCTTTGTGGCGAGCTATCTCATTCTCGTGCGGCGCTATATGCGCAAGCTGTCGCCAGTCTCGCGCAGCCAGCGCGATCAGTTCGGCCGGCTCAACGCCGGGCTCGAAGAAACGATCGCGGGCATCGAGGTGGTCAAGGCCAGCGCCCAGGAGCTGTTCGAGCGCCGCAAATACCGTGCTAGCGCCCGCCAACTGCGCGACTATTTCGTCAAGCAGGGCCAGATCGAGGCGCGCTATCTGCCGCTGCTCGTGTATGGCTTTTCGCTCAGCCTGCTGCTGCTGCACGCGCTGCTGCTATACCGGCAGGGCCGGATTGGCCTGGCCGAGGTGATCGGCGCGGTCGGCCTGATGAATCTGCTGCGCTTCCCGACCTTTATCTCGGTGTTCTCGTTTTCGCTCGTGCAGTCGGGGCTGGCCAGCGCGGAGCGTATTCTGCAGATCATCCGCGCCGAGACCGGGCTCGACGAAAACCTGGGCGGCTACGCTCGGCCGGTCGCCGGGGCGATTACGTTCGAGGGCGTGAGCTTCGGCTACAACCAGGTTGAGGATAGCGGATGGAGGATGGAAAATAGCAAGGCTCCATCCTCTATCCTCCATCCTCCATCCTCATTGATCCTGAAAGACATCAGCTTTGAGGTGGAGCCGGGTCAGACGGTAGCGATCGTCGGGCAGACCGGCTCGGGCAAGAGCGCGCTGACGCAGCTGGTGAACCGCACCTACGACGTGAGCGCGGGGCGTGTGCTGATCGACGGCGTAGATGTGCGCGAGTGGAACTTGACCGCGCTGCGGTCGCAGATCGCCAAGATCGAGCAAGACGTATTCCTGTTCTCGCGCACGATCGGCGAGAATATCGCCTTTGGCGCGCCGGATGCCACGCAGGAACAGATCGAGCAGGCCGCGCGCGAAGCTCAGGCGCACGACTTCATCATGTCGTTCGCCGACGGCTACCAGGCCCTGGTGGGCGAGCGCGGCATGACGCTCTCGGGCGGCCAGCGGCAGCGGATCGCCCTGGCGCGCGCATTTCTGAACAATCCGCGCATTCTGATTCTTGACGACTCGACCAGCGCGATCGACAGCGCCACCGAAGATCAGATCCAGCGCGCGCTCCGGCGGGCGCAGCAGGGCCGCACAACGCTGCTGATCACCCACCGGCTCTCGCAGATCCGCTGGGCCGACCATATTCTGGTGCTCGACCAGGGCCAGCTGGTCGCCAGCGGTACGCACGATGAACTGCTGCGCCGCTCAGCGCATTACCGGCGGATCTTCGCCCGCTATGATGTCGCCTTGCCGCCGCTTGAAGAAGAAGAGATGGCAGTTATCTAATGAGAATAATTGTAGATTGCAGATTAAAGCTCTCAATCTGCAATCTGCAATCTACAATCTGCAATCCGAGGTAGATATGGGTTTTCTGATGGATGGCCTCGACCCCGAGGCGTACGACCGCACATATACCGACCGCCAGCTGGTTGCGCGCATCCTGAGCTACTTCAAGCCGCAGGCGCCCAAGATGCTGGTGGTGGCGGCGACGGTCGTGCTGACCTCGCTGATCGATACCGGCGTACCGATTGTGATCTCGCGCACGCTCGACCGCCTGCAGCTCGACGCGGCGACGGCTGACCTGCTGATGCTCGGCGCATTTGTGATGCTGCTGGGTGCGACATCGTGGGTGTTCACCGCGCTGCGGCAGTGGCTCTCGGCCGAGGCGGTCGGCGATGTCGTGCTGAAGCTGCGCGAGGATGCCTTCGACGCGGTGATGCAGCGCGACCTGTCGTTCTACGACACGTTCGCGTCCGGCAAGGTCGTCAGCCGGGTCAATTCCGACACCTATGCGTTCTCGCAGGTGATCACGCTGACCATGGAATTGATGAGCCGCGTGCTGATGATCGTTCTGCTGGTGGGGTATCTGCTGTACGTCAGCACGCGCCTCACGCTGATTCTGTTCATCCTCGCGCCATTGATCGTGCTCGCGGCGCTGGCGTTCCGCGCGATCGCCCGCACGACTATCACGGAGTCCCGGCGCATCAGCGCGAATGTCAGCGCGCATATCCAGGAGACCGTCAGCGGCATTGGCGTGGCCAAGACCTTTCGCCGCGAGCAGTCGATCTTCGAGGAATTCCTTGCTGTGAATGAGCAGTCGTTTATCGTGACTCGGCGAACGCGCTTTGTGTTCAGCAGCATCTTCCCGGTACTGAACATCATGGCCGGCATGGGCACCGCCGCACTGGTCTACTTTGGCGGCCTGACGGTGCGGCAGGGCGCGCTGAGCGCCGGCCAGTGGTTCCTGTTTATCCAGGGGCTGGCGCTATTCTGGTTTCCGCTGACCAGCATCGCCTCGTTCTGGAGCCAGTTTCAGATCGGCCTGGCCGCTGGCGAGCGCGTGTTCGCCCTGATCGACGCCGAGCCGCGCGTGGTGCAGACCAACTCGGTCGCCATCCCGCAGCTGCGCGGCGAGATCCGGTTCGAGGGCGTCGATTTTAGCTACAATCAGTCGGTTGTCCGTGGTTCGTTGCCCGTTGCTGCCGATCTTACGCCAGCTGCGACGGACCACAGACCACGGACAACAGACAACCACCTGTGGGTGCTGAAAGATTTTTCGCTGACCATCCATGCCGGCGAGACGATCGCGCTGGTCGGGCATACCGGCTCCGGCAAGTCGTCGATCGGCAAGCTGATCGCGCGCTTCTACGAGTTCCAGGGCGGGCAAATCCTGATCGACGGCCACGACATCCGAATGCTCGACCTGGCAGCCTATCGCGCGCGGCTCGGCATTGTTATCCAGTCGCCCTTCCTGTTCGACGGCACCGTGCTGGAGAATATTCGCTACGGCCGCCCCGAGGCCAGCGACGATCAGGTCGCCCGCATGGCGCGGGCGGTCGGCGGCGGCGACTGGATCGCCAGCCTGCCGAACGGGCTCGCCAGCGAGGTTGGCGAGCGCGGCGGCAGCCTCTCGATGGGCCAGCGCCAGATCGTCGCGCTGGCGCGGGTGCTGCTGCAAGACCCAGCGATCGTCATACTCGACGAGGCCACCGCCAGCATCGACCCGCTGACCGAGACGCTGATCCAGGAGGGGCTCGACGTGGTGCTGCGCTCTCGCACCGCGATCGTGATCGCCCACCGGCTCTCGACCGTGCGCCACGCCGACCGGATCATTGTGTTGCGCCAGGGCGCGATCATCGAGCAGGGCAACCACGACGCGCTGCTGGCGCGCGGCGGCCACTACGCCGAGCTGTACAACACGTACTTCCGCCACCAAAGCCTAGAGTACATCGAGAACGCGCCGCTTGCGGCATAGGATTATTCCAGCGTATAGTCGATCTTGCCGGATGCGAGGTCGATCGCGTAGATATCGCCGTTGATCCGCAACCAGGCAGTATCGTCGCTCCAGAGCGCACCGATCAGGCTCGGCGAACCGGTGTTGCCCAGCGGCGTTTCCTGCCGCAGCAGGCTCGCGCCGGTGGTGGTGTCGAACGTCTGCACGACCAGGCGCGGCTCGTCGCGCAGCGCCTCGATCACAATCAGCCCTTTGGGCGTGAGCTGCCACTCCCAATCACCCGAGGAATGCTCTTCGCGCAGGTCGTGCGCTTGCAGTTTGACCTGCCAGCGCCGCTCGCCGCTGGCGCTGTCGAGCCCCCACAGCTCCTGGCGCTGCGAGTCCCAATCGGGCGCCGCGAGGACGATCAGGGTGTCGTTCCGCAACGCCAATGGCTTCAGCTGGTACTCTTTATCATTCGCCAGGGTGCGGATCTTGCCATTGGCTGTGTCAAGCGCCCAAAGCAGCTTGTCATTGGCGGAGAAAATAGTCTTATCCGTTACCAACGTCGGGTTGCTATACCAACTGCCTGGCGCGAGGCCGCGATCCAGCGGGACCTGCCAGCGGGTTTTGCCGGCCGTCAGATCCCAGGCCTGTGCACATTGTGCAAAGAAGCCAAACATGATGTACATCGTCTTGCCGTCGGCGCTGAACTCGAACGGTGTGCTGCCGTCAGGCAGCTCCTTGTGGTCCATATTCGGGTCGGATGGGCATTCCGGCGCGAGCTGGAGCGCGGACTTGCCGCTGCTGGCGTCGAGAAAGTTCACCACCCGGCCCTGCTTATTCTCGGGCTCGACTGCCGTCACCAGGCGGTCGCCGACCACCGGCAGCCGGTCGGGGCGCTCGGGCAGGCGCGTACTCCAGGCCAGCTGGCCGCTCTGGCCATCGAACACTTGCAGCGAGCCGTCCTTCTCCAGCACCGCCACATGATTGGCGACGGCCCGCAGGCACTCATAGCAGCCCGACGACGGCTCGACCGTGAGCGCGACCTGCCAGGCCGGCGTGCCATCGCGCATATGCAATGCGAAGAGCTGATCGTTGTCGGTGAAATAGACCATATCCTGGCCTACCGTCAGCAGACCCTGATAAGCTTCCTTACTGAGCAGTGGGCTCTGCCAGCGGGCGGCGTGGGTGCCGCCGTCGATCAGCGCAACGGTGTAGCGGCTGCTGTCGCTGTGGTACACATAGGCGAGCAGATCGCCGCCCTTGCCGTCGCGCGGCAGCACCGCGGCCAGCTCGGAAACCGAGCCTTTGTCGTCGATCGCGATCGCCATGGCCGTGCCAACGATCGGCGCGATCGGCATGCTGACCGCTGGGGTCGCCGGGCCGATGGTGGTTCCGCCCGGCAGCGCCCGCCCGCCTATGAATCCAGCCAGGGCCGCGATCAATATCAGCACCAGCACCAGCACCGGGTGAACGCCGCGCCGCCGCGAATCGTACCTGACGCCGGTGGGCAAGGAAGTTGGCGCGACCGACCACGAGGCGGTGCCGCTGGTTGAGCGGGTGGTTTTGCGTGGCCGTTCGACCGCCGTGCCGCAGTAGGCGCAGGTGCCGGCATCGCCCTGCATCGCGATCGAGGAGCCGCAGTTCGGGCAGTTGAACACCACGGGATCGTCGTAGTTGGACATTGATGTGTGCTCCTGGCTGATATAATTGCAAATTGCAGATTCACCGGATACCCTCTGGGTGTGGGTACCCGATTGTAGATTATGTCTAGTCCGTACTTATATCATCACGGCAATGTTCATTTCGCAACATCCTGCCTAATAATCCTCACTATATCATGATCTGAACGCTGGGTAATGAGTAATTTGGCGGATGGGTGGTTGGTCTAGCAAAAAGTTTGCTATAATCGGCCGATATGCAACTCACCGACCGCACCAAACTCTTCTTGATCGCCACCGCTGCCCTGCTGCCGCTGCTTGGTCTGGCGGTGCTCTTTTGGCGGCGCTTCTACCGCGAGGACGAGAGCAACGCCGCGCGGCGGGTATTTAAGAACAGCGTGGTGCCGCTGGTGCTGCGCCTCATGGTGCGCGCGTTCGATCTCGCCGTCTTCATTGTGCTTCAGCAAACGCTGCCGGGCGTCAACATCGGCCCGTATGCGCTGGCGGTGCTGCTGGTCGGGCAATACCTCGGCACATTCACCGAATTTGGGCTGGGCGTTTTGCTGACGCGCGAGGTGGCGCGCGACCCCGGCGCCGCCAAGCGCCTATTCGCAGCCACGCTGCTGTTGCGCTGGGTCCTGGTAGTGCTGGGGGCCGCGCCGTTCGCGGCGCTGCTGATCGCAGTCTATAGCGTGCTTGGCGCGCTTGGACTTAGCGAATCAATTACGCCGATGGGGCAGCAGGCGATCTGGATCTTGCTGCTGACGCTTATTCCAGGCGCATATTCCAGCGCCGTCACAGCCCTCTATAATGCCTCCGAGCGCATGGAAATCCCCGCGCTGGTCGAGGTCTTCACAGCATTGGTCGGGCTTGCCATACGCCTAGCCTTACTGTGGTCGGGTTTCGGTATTCTGGCGCTCTCGTGGGCCGCGGTTGGGGTGACCACCAGCACCGCGATGTTGTATTTCTTCTTGCAGAACCGCCATTTCTTTCGCCCAACGCTGCGCTGGGATGCAAGTCTGATCAAACAGCTGCTGCCGCTCGCCTTTCCACTCATGCTCAATAATCTTCTCAATATCGTTTTCTTTCGGTTCGATACATTTATTATCAAAGCCCTCGGCGCCGGGCAGGGCGACCTCATGGTCACGCGATACGATATTGCCTACAAGGTCATCAGCGTCGCGACGATTCTGCCGCCGATTGTCACGTTTGCGGTCTTTCCGCTGTTTTCTCGCCGGGCCGCGAGCGAGCGTGCGGCCTTAGCGCAGGCGCAAAACCGCACCCTGCAAGCGCTGCTGCTGCTGGCTTTTCCGATCGCAATGGGCATGAGCGTCCTGGCTACTCCGCTGGTGCTGCTGATCAATGGCCGGAATGCCGCACAATATTTGCCGATCTCGGCCCAGGTGCTGGCGATCTTGGCCTGGTTTCTCCCGCTCTCGTTCGCCAATGGACTGCTGCAGTATGTCTTAATCGCGGTGAACCAGCAGCGCGCGATCACGCGCGCATTTGCGATCGGCGCAATCTTCAACCTGATCGCCAACCTCCTAGCGGTTCCGCAGTATGGGCTCTACGCCGCGAGTGTCATAACGATTCTTTCCGAGTTGGTCTTGTTCGCGGTCTTCTGGCCGTTGTTGCGGCGTGAGGGTCTGGCGCCGCCACTGCTTGCGCTGGCCTGGCGCCCGGCGGTGGCCGCGCTGCTGATGGGCGCGGCAATGCTGGCGGTGTACAGGGTAGGGCCGCAAGGCCTGCTGGCGGCCGTGGTTGCGCCACCGGTGTATCTGGTGGCGCTTTGGGCGCTGGGCGCGTTTGGCGCCGAGGAGCGCGCACTGGTCCGGCGGGTGCTGGGCCGTACCTAGTTTTAAAGCAACCTTTAACATTTCCGCAGTGCTAACTGTGCTATACTGATAGTATGGAAACGACACGTACACATCAGTATCGCCGCTACTTGGCGCATGTTTGGCAGCTAGCCTGGCCGGTGATTCGGCAAGTGCTGGGCTGGTTCTTTATCTTCCTGGGCGTGCTTGGGTTGCTTTTGCCGGTGCTGCAGGGCGTGTTGTTCCTGGTGATCGGCGTGGCACTGATCGGCCGGCGTAATTGGCTGATTCGGCGCGCGGCACTGCTGATCAAGCGCTCGCTGCGCCGCTGGGCTAAGGTATCCACGCCGGTGGTTGGTCCGCTGGGGCGCATGGCGCTGCGGGCACAGCACGAATGCTCGCGCCAAAGCCGGCGGCTGCATCGCCGCATGGCCGAACGCAAACAGCAGCGCGCGCGGCTCGCCGAACCCCCCGCCGAGCCGCCATACGAGCGCACCTAAGCTATTCTGACATCTGCGATGGACAATGTTGTCCGCAACGATCTCGCTAATCGAGACTCAATGAGGAGGAACCTGATGGCGCCAGAGCTCGAGAATCCATATCTGAATGCCCAGCGGCAGTTCGATATTGCCGCCGAGATGCTCAACCTCGACAGCGGATTACGCCGCATTTTGCGCGTCCCCCAGCGCGAGCTGACTGTGAACTTCCCGGTTAAGATGGACAATGGCAGCATCGAGGTCTATACCGGCTTTCGCATCCAGCATAATATTACGCGCGGCCCGGCCAAGGGCGGCATTCGCTATCACCCCGACGTGAATATCGATGAAGTGCGCGCGCTGGCGATGTGGATGACCTGGAAGTGCGCAACCGTCAACATCCCCTATGGCGGCGCAAAAGGCGCGGTGATTGTCGATCCAAAACAGCTTTCGCCGAGTGAGCTGGAGCGCCTGACCCGCCGCTACACCAGCGAAATTAGCATCTTGATTGGTCCTGACCGTGATATTCCCGCGCCTGATGTCGGCACAACCTCACAGGTGATGGCGTGGATCATGGACACCTACTCGATGCAGAGCGGCCATACCGTCCCCGCGGTTGTGACTGGCAAGCCACTCAATGTTGGTGGCTCGGCCGGGCGCTCCGAGGCGCCGGCGCGTGGCCTCGTCTACGTTTTGCGCGAGGCATCGCGGCACCTCAGCTTTGATATCACCGGCGCCCAGGTCGTCGTTCAGGGCTTTGGCCAGGCCGGCGCTGTGAGCGCGCGCGTGCTTGGCGAGCTAGGCGCCACCGTGGTCGGCGTGAGCGATAGCCGCGGCGGGATCTACAACCGCAACGGCCTACCGATCGGCGATATATTGGCCTATAAGAATCGCACCGGCTCGGTCGTCGATTTCCCCGAAGCCGACCGGGTGACTAATGCCGAACTGCTTGAGCTCCCTTGCGATATTCTGATCCCGGCCGCGCTGGAAAATCAGATCACCGCGAGAAACGCCGGCAAGGTCAAGGCGCGGATCGTGGGCGAGGCTGCAAATGGCCCCACGACGCCGGCCGCCGATGAGATTCTCTACGACCGTGGCGTGTTTGTCATCCCCGATATCCTGGCCGGCGCCGGCGGCGTGACGGTCAGCTACTTCGAGTGGGTCCAGGGCTTACAGGAGTTCTTCTGGAACGAGCGTGAGGTCAATGCCCAGCTCGAGCGTGTCATGGTCAATGCCTTTCAGCATGTCCTGCGGATCGCTCAGGAGCGCCGCGTGCATATGCGCACCGCCGCTTATCTGCTGGCGGTCGATCGCGTCGCTCAATCAACTATGACTCGCGGCATCTATCCGTAGTACGTAGTGCGTAGGGCCGCGATATATCGTTTACAGGCTATGTCTGACCTACGCAAAAAGCTTGGCGATTTCGGCGAGCAGGTAGCCGCAGCGTATCTGGCGCGGCAGGGGTACGCGCTGATCGGGCGCCAATGGCGCTGCGCCGCCGGCGAGATCGATCTGCTCATGCGCGATGGCGCGACGCTGGTATTCGTTGAGGTGCGCACGCGCCGTGGCGGCCGCGCGGGCGCGGCCGAAGAGTCGATTGGGCGCGGCAAGCAGGCTCGGCTGAGCGCGCTTGCATATACCTACCTCGAAGAGCGCGGCACGCCCGCCGACCAGCCATGGCGAATCGATGTCGTCGCGGTCGACGTCGACCGGAGCGGGCGCATTGCCAGCGTGCGGCATATCCGCGATGCAATCGAAGAAATCTGACAGGGAAGGCACGGATACACGGAAATACTATCCGTGTATCCGTGCCTTCCCTGTCTTAGCCGTTTTTTGGTTCCCACACGTCTTCCAGCACGCAATCCCAGGGGAACTTGAACTCATCTGCGGCGTCGTAGATATGTGATTGCAGATTGACGACGATCACCTCGGGCGCGCTAAGCGCCTTCCAGCCATGTATAATCATTGGCGGAATCTTGATCAGCCGCGGGCGCTGGCCGCCCAGAATGATCGGATTGACATGGCCGAAGGTCGGCGAGTTTGGGCGGATGTCGACCAACGTGACTTGGAGCTTGCCGCGCGTCACGGTGAACTGATCGGTATGGATATCGTGCAGGTGCCAGCACTTGACGACACCATAGTCGGTCGCGCTCTGATACACGTGCGCCGGCATCACCAGACCCTCGGCCTCGATCCACGGCCGGCTCCACAGCTCGATCACATCGCCGCGGCCATCAAGGTTGACACGTAAGTCTTTGACGATCGCGCCCTCGATCGTTGGTGGGCGCGACGCCGACTGAATCTGGTAATGTAGGCTTTGGAGCCACTCAATCGTCACATCATAGGCATGCTCCGGCGGCGTATTTGCTTGAACAGCGCTCATAGCTGTGGATTGCTCCTCCATCGCTCTTGTGTGCTTGGCTGCCGGCGCATTATACCAGAGAAAATCGCAGAACCAAGAACCGAGAATCGCTCAGCTTCTCGGTTCTCGGTTCTTGGTTCTTATACCAGCAGGCTCATCGGCGCTTCGAGCAGCTTACGCAGCTCGGCCAGATACTGCGCTGCCACGGCGCCATCTACGACCCGGTGATCGGCGCTGAGCGTGACGTTCATAATCTCGCCGACTGCGATCTCGCCGTTGCGCACTACCGGCACCTGGCGCACCGCGCCGACCGCCAGCGAGGCCGACTGCGGCACGGTGATGATCGAGCCGAACTCGACCACGCCATACATCCCCAGGTTGGTCACCTGGAAGGTCGCGCCCTCTAGCTCGTTCTGCCTGATCTTGCTCTCGCGCGCGCGCCCGGCCATGTCCTTGATCTCGGCGGCGATTGTGCCAATGCTCTTCTTGTCGGCGTCTGTGATCACTGGCGCGATCAGCCCATCCTCCAGCGCCACCGCCACGCTGACGTTCACCGCCGGGTGCTTGACCACGCCCGGCTGGTTGTCGCCGCCGACGGCGTAGCTGCTGTTGACCGCCGGGAACTTGGTGAGCGCCTTGGCCGCCGCTTTAACCACCAGGTCGTTGACCGAGATCTTGGTGTCGGCCGCGCCGCTGTCGTTGATCGAGTGACGCAACTGCATCGCCGCGCCCATGTCGATCTCGACGGTCACATAGATATGCGGCGTGCCCGGTTTCGAGTCGTTCATCGCGCGGGCGATCGCGCGGCGCATGCGGCTCATCGGTGTGACCTCGGCCTGTCCTGAGCTTGTCGAAGGGCCTGCCGGTGCAGCGGCTGGCTTAGCGGCCGGCGCCTCGGGCTTGGCCTCGGCCGGCTTGGTGCCGGGCTGGAAGCTCTCGACGTTCTCCTTAATGATCCGCCCGCCTGGGCCGGTGCCTTGCACCTGGCTCAGATCGATGCCGCGCTCCGCGGCCAGCTTTCGCGCGAGCGGCGAGGCTTTGATCCGCTCGCCGGCTTCCTGGCCGTTGGTCGGCGCGCTGGGCCCGCCCGCCGCCGGCGTGGCCGGCGCTTGCTGCACCTCGGACTTGGCCTCGGCGGTGTTGCGCTCGATCGCCTGGTCGCTGCCTTCCTCGCTCTCGGTCTGCTGCCCGCCGGTCGGCGCCTGCTGCGCAGGCGGCGCGGCCTCGGCTGGCGCAGCGGCCTCCTCGGCTGGCGCAGCGCCATCGCCAATGATCGCGATCACCTCGCCGATCGGCACGGTCTGTCCTTCCGGCACGAGGATCTTCTGCAGCGTGCCGCTTTCGAAGGCTTGCAGCTCCATCGTAGCCTTATCGGTCTCGATCTCGGCAATGATGTCGCCATTCTCGACTGCGTCGCCAGGTTTCTTCAGCCAGCGGCCGACAGCGCCCTCCGACATGGTATCGCTCAGGCGCGGCATTGTTACTTCTGCCATCGTTTGTTCCCCTCCAACGCGCGGCGGATCGCGTTGATTAGATCCTGGGCGCTCGGCTTGGATGCTTGCGATAGCTTGGCGGCATACGGCAGCGGCACCTCGATACCAGCGACTCGCTGCACCGGCACGTCAAGATAGTCGAATGCGCCTTCTTGGATCGTAGCGGCGATCTCTGCGCCAATACCATATGAGTACCAATCTTCCTCAATCACTACCGCCCGCCCGGTCTTCTTGACTGAGTTGATAATTGTGCCGCGGTCGAGCGGCCGCAGCGAGCGCAAGTCGACCACTTCGACGCTGATGCCCTCTTTCTCGAGCGCCTGCGCGACCTGCATGGCGATCACGGTCATACGCGAGTACGCAATCACCGTGATATCGGCGCCCTCGCGTTTGACCTCGGCCGTGCCGATCTGGATGGTGTAATCCTCGTCCTGCGGAACTTCCCCTTTGGTATCATACAGCGCCAGGCTCTCGATAAAGATCACCGGGTCGTCGTCGCGGATGGCAGATCTCATCAACCCCTTCGCGTCGTAAGGGGTGGCCGGCGCCACGACTTTTAGCCCAGGGCAGTAGGCGAACCAGTTCTCGAAGCTCTGTGAATGAGTCGCCGCCAACTGCCCGACCCCGCCCGAGGGCGTGCGCACCACCAGTGGGACACGCGCCTGCCCGCCGAACATATAATGGATCTTCGAGGCATGGTTAACGATCTGATCGATCGCCACCAGAATAAAGTTGATCGTCATAATCTCGACCACCGGGCGCAGGCCCAGCATCGCCGCTCCAACCGCAAGCCCAACAAAGCCTTCCTCGGCGATTGGCGTATCGACCACGCGATGCTTGCCGAACTCGCTCTGCAGACCCTCGGTGATCTTATACGACCCTTCGAACTTACCAATCTCCTCGCCCATCAGGACAACATTCTTATCACGCGCCAACTCTTCGCCCAGGGTTTCGTTGAGCGCCTGGCGATAGGTCATGGTTGGCATGGGTTAGCGCCCTCCTTGAACCTGGCGGGCGAGCGCCAGCGCTTCTTCCCGCCCAGGCGTATTCGGCACCGGCGTGGCGTACATATAATCAAACAGGTCTTCAATCTTTGGGTCAGGGCTCTTGTCCGCGAAGTCGATCGCCTCCTGAACCTTTCGATCGACCCGTTTGGCGGTTTCCTTCAGCCAGGTGTCGTCGGCGATCCCGGCGTCGCCGAGTTGTTTCGCGAACATTGCGACCGGGTCCTGAGCACGGCCCTGCTTGACCTCCTCGGGATCGCGATAGCGGTCTGGGTCGATCACCGAGTGTCCGCGGAAGCGGAAGCTGACGGCCTCTAGAATTGCGGGTTCCTTCTCGGTGTTGGCGCGCTCGCGCAGGCGCACCATCGCATCGCGCACCGCCAACACATCGCGGCCATCCACGCGCTCGCCATGCATCCGGAAGGCTGCACCGCGCTTGTACAGATCCGGTTCGGCCGCGCCTTCTTCTACGGTAGTACCCATGCCATAGCCGTTGTTGACGATAAAGTAGACCACCGGCAGCTTCCACAGCGCCGCAATATTCAGCGACTCATGCCAGGCGCCGATGTTGGTAGTTGCATCGCCCATCTGGCAGACGACTATGCCCTCGCGGCCCTGGTATTTCAGCGCATAGGCCGCGCCGGTCGCTAGCGGCAGTTGCCCGCCTACGATCGCATAGCCGCCCATAAAATGCGCGTCGGCGTCGAATAGATGCATCGAGCCCCCTCGCCCGCGCGAGACGCCGGTCTCTTTGCCGAACAGCTCGGCCATCACCGCGCCAGGCTCAATGCCACGGGCGATGATATAGCCATGCTCGCGGTAGTTGGTGAAAATATAATCGTCCGGCTCCAGCGCCGCCATCAGGCCGACGATCGTCGCCTCTTCGCCCAAGTTGAGGTGGCAATAGCCGCCGATCTTAGCTCTGGTGTACATCTCACCGGCGCGCTCTTCGAAGCGGCGGATCAGCAGCATCTGGTAATAGTAGTGCTTCAGCCGCTCGGGGTCCTCGCTCGAAAGATCGCGCCGCGCTACGTCGGCCTCGGACGCTTGCGCCTTGATGCTTTTCGCCATGTTGTCTCGCTCCTTGGTAACTGCCACGCGGCAGAATTTGCCACAGATTTCACGAAGAATACAGAGTCGAAGACGATCCTGGTCTCCTCTCAGGGTCCTCGGCGGCCTCTGTGGCTCAAGATCAACTTACATTCCGGGGTTCATCGTCTCGTGGGTAAAGACGCTTCTGGGCGCCTGGCAGCGCGGGCATTGCTCCGGCGCCGCTGGCCCACGAACGACCTCGCCACACACTGGGCAGACCCAGCGCATCGCGATTTGCCTGACCAGGTCGGAGCGGCTCACGATGCCTACTAACTCGTCACCGCGTAGTACCGGAACACGGCGGATACGCCGGTTGGTCAGCAGGTGTGCCACTTCTTCGACATCGGTGTCTTCGGTGACGCTGATCACGCTGCGGCTCATAATATCGGCGACAGCATGACCTTGTTTCGAAATAATATCGTACTCGGTCACCAGCCCGGTGAGCGAGCCAGTGGCATTCATCACCGGCAGGCCACTGATTCGGTGGCGTGCCAACATGCGAGCGGCGTCCTCGATAGTGCTTTCTTCAGACACGCTAATCACGCCGGAGGTCATAATCTCGCGAACTTTCATACGCCTCTTCTCCTAATCCTGCGTCCGCTACATTGAACAAAGAACCAAGAACAAGCGGCGGCGACTTACTTTGTTCTCTGTTCGCCGGGCACCCACACCCAGTACCCTCTGGGTGTGGGTACCCGGTGTGGGCACCCGGTTCTGTGTTCTTCATCGATTGTGTAACAGCGCCCCGCCTTGGATCACTCGCACGAGTTCCGGCAGGCTCAGCCGCGAGGGCACGTGCGGTGGCGCGGTGGCGCTGCCACATAGCAGCAACCGGTGGTTCGGGTGCAAATACCAATCGGCCTCCTGATCGACGGATTGAAGATCAAGATAGATCGGCGCGAGATCGACATTCGATCGCGCCTGCGCCGCTATGCCCATCCAGCCATGGCCATCCCGGTAGGCGTAGAGGACGGCACCATGCCGGTAGGCCAGCTTGCTCGATCCACCGTCTTCGCTCTCCATGGCGATGCCCAAACCCCAGGGCGTATCGAATTCCAGCCGGCGTGCAAAAGCCTGTTCCAGCCGAATCTGGCGCGCCTCATGCTCGTACCAGGCGTCGAGGTTTGGCAACATAGCGTAGGCGACATGGCGCGGGCGGTTGGGAAAGAGCAAGTTGTAGCCGGTGATCAACGCATTGATGTTAAAGAAGCCCAGCTCGCCCGCCGGCGCAGTCGCGTTATCGATCTGGCCCACTTGGCGAACCATCCGCTCGAGCGCTGGGTCGCGCGGCGCGATCGCGCGCCGCACCAGCTCCGCCGCGCATAGGGTGCGCGATGGGCGCTGGTGATGGTCGTAGCGGCCACCGCCGGTGTCGACATGAATGATATGTGGATTGGAGTCGACCGGTTGCTGTTGCCAGGTCGTTCCGGCAGGGACGAATTCAAGCTCGGCGCTGGCTGCGTTATCGAAGCGAATCAAGATCCAGATCGCGGTAAGGCAATCCAGATCAGGAGCTAGATGCCCTACGATCGTGGTCGGTTGCTCCAAAGAAGCTACGCTCGCTTTCCAGGTTCTCATGTATTAGGAGCGGATGCAGCAAAGGGCGTGCCAGGAATTATGCGACCAGATGCCGAATCCAGCCAAGAAGTATAGCAGAAAGGGCAGGGGTGCGCAACATGAGTACAAAGAAGACGGCGGTGTAGAGACGCGATATATCGCGTCCCTACACCGCCGCCCGCTTTTTGACAGAACCTTGCTTACTTGCCGCCCGTCAGCGCGATCTTCAGCACTTCCTCCATCGACGAAACCGGGATGAGCTGCAGATCGTCGCGCACCTTCTGGGGCAATTCGCTAATGTCTTTGGCGTTGTCTTTCGGCAGAATAAACGTCTTGATACCGGCGCGGTGTGCCGCCAGGGTCTTTTCTTTCAGACCGCCGATTGGCAGCACCTTGCCGCGCAGTGTCACCTCGCCAGTCATCGCGACATCGCGGCGCACCGGACGCCCCGTCATCGCCGAGATCAGCGCGGTCGTCAGTGTGATACCCGCCGAGGGACCATCCTTCGGCACCGCGCCCTCGGGCACGTGCACGTGGATGTTGTGCTCCTCGAAGTAGTTCGGATCGATCCCAAGCTGGTCGGCGCGATAGCGCGCGTACGACAGCGCCGCCTGCGCCGATTCCTTCATCACATCTCCAAGCTGGCCGGTCAGTTGGAGCGCACCCTTACCGCGCACCGGCAGCACCTCGATCGAGAGCGTATCGCCGCCGGTCGGCGACCAGTACACGCCGGTCGCCACGCCGATCTCGTCTTTCTCCTCGGCCAGGCCGAACGAGAAGCGCTCCGGCCCGAGATAGGTCACAATGTCGCTCTCGTCGATGACATAGTTGGCCGGCTGCTCGGCGCTGTCCGACGCGGCCGCAACCTTGCGGGCCACCTTGCGGCACAGGCTGGCAAGCTCACGCTCGAGGTTGCGCACGCCGGCCTCGCGAGTGTACTCACGAATCAGTTTGAGCACCGCCGCGTTGGTGATCTGCAACTGCTCGGTCGTCAGGCCATGGAACTCACGCTGCTTGCGCACCAGAAAACCCTGGGCAATCCCCAGCTTCTCATCCTCGGTATAGCCACCGATCTCGATGACCTCCATCCGGTCGCGCAGCGCCGCGGGGATCGGATCGAGCTGGTTGGCCGTGGCGATGAACACCACCTGCGAGAGATCATACGGGATCTCCAGATAGTGGTCCGAGAATGTGTTGTTCTGCTCAGGGTCGAGCACCTCCAGCAGCGCCGAAGTCGGGTCGCCGCGGAAGTCCTGGCCAACTTTATCGACCTCGTCGAGGACATAGACTGGATAGCGCGATTTGGCCGTCTTCATGCCCTGGATGGTCCGCCCGGGCATCGCACCGATATAGGTGCGCCGGTGGCCGCGGATCTCGGCTTCGTCGCGGATGCCGCCCAGGCTGGTGCGTACAAACGAGCGGTTCAGTGCGCGGGCAATCGAGCGCCCCAGCGAGGTCTTGCCGACGCCGGGCGGGCCGACGAAGCACAGGATCGGCGAGCGCATCTTGGTGCCGGCCAGCTTGCGCACTGCCAGATACTCCAGCAAGCGCTCCTTGACCTTTTCCAGGCCATAATGATCCTCGTCGAGCACCGCTTGCGCCTGGCTGATGCTGATCTCTGGCAACACTTCCTCTGCCCATGGCAGATTGATGATCCAATCCAGGTAGGTGCGAATCACGCCGGCCTCGGGACTATTCATGCCCTGCTGGGCCAATCGCCTCAGCTCATGGGTGGCCTGCTCTTTAACATAATCTGGCGCGTTTAGCTCGGCGATCTTGCGTCGCAGCTCGTCGATCGGGTCGTCCGAGTCCTCGTCCTCGCCCAGCTCGCGGCGGATAACGCGCATCTGCTCGCGTAGGAAGTATTCGCGCTGGCTTTGGTCGAGCACCTCTTTGGTATCTTGTTGTATCTTCTGGCGCAGCTTGAGCAGCTCAAGCTGGCGCGCCAGCAGCATATAGGCCCGTCGCAGGCGCTCGACCGGATCGACTTCATTCAGAATATCGAGCCGCTCCGAGAACTCGAATGCCGGCGCGTAGGTCACAATATCGGCCAGGTGGCCGGGCTTGTCGATCCGATGGACAAATGCGACCGCGTCCTGCGGAACCTCGCCAAGGTGATCGACGAACTCGTCGACTTGCTGCTTGACGGTATCCATCAGTGCCTCGACCTCCATACCAACCGGCTCGGCATCGGCGATCGGCAGGCAGCGCACTCGATAGAATGGATCGGTCTGGATCGCAGTATGGAGCGCGGCGCGAACCAAACCTTCCAAAATAATCCGCACCGTGCCATCAGGCGCCTTGATAAATTCTTCGAGGCGGGCAATCACACCGATCGGCGGGAACTGCTGCGGTTGGCCATTCTTGTAGCTCTCGATCTCGCTTTCCGATACAAAGATGAGCAGCACCTCCTGATCCTCTTCCCATGCCTGCTCCATCGCCCGGTACGATTTGCCCTGCCCAACCTGGAGCGGCACGGTCATATGCGGCATAATCACCATCTCTCCCAGCACTACCAGCGGTAGCTCGCGCTCAAGCGACTCCAGGGTGGTGGAGTCAATCGACACGTCGCGCTCGGAGGTTTCCTTGTTCTTACTCATCAGTTATCCTCGCTAATCAGGCCGCCAGCCTGTTTGGTCTCAAAATCTGCGATCAATACCATTTTGGCTCTCGCTTTAGCATAGGCACATACATTCACTCTCATGGTACCACATGTTTGATATGTTCAGTATGAGTACTGGCTGAGATCTAATCAGCGCTCGCTTGCTCAATGCGTCGCATATCGTCACTCTGTACACCGAACATCAACCAGAAGAGGTTCGCATAAACAGAAACAGTTTCAGATGCAAAATGTCGATCACTCCAAGCGCTGCTCAGCAGGGTTGGATTCGTTGCCCGCCACCATATCCAACATGCCCTCGAGCATCATGTTGAGCAACCGCAACAGCTCGTGCAGCTCGGCCGACCGCATATGCGTGAGCGCCATGCGCGTCTCATCGCGGCGAGCAGCCTTGATTGTGTATAACAGCCTGCGCCCGCGCTCGGTTACTGAAACTATCACTTGTCGGCGATCACCCTCCGGCCGCCCGCGCTCGACGAGTTGTTTCTCGAGCAGCCGATCGACAACGCCGGTGAGCGATGCAGCCGATTGATGAGTCGAACGTGCGAGATCAGACATTTTGCACTCGCCGTCGCAATAGCTGAGATGCAGCAACGTATGAAATTGAGGCACGGTCAGATCAAATCGCTCATCAGCCAGCAACTGCATAAATTGGCGCTGCCCGAGCCAGCCAATCTGCATAATCGCTTGCTCGATATGCTCGAAAAGATGATCTTCGCCACTGCTGGAACCCATGGCCCCTCTTGTATAAACACATAATGTTGTTGATATTTAATAACACTAAGTATATCACTCTCGGCTCTATACGTCAACTTACTGTTGCTTCCTAAATTCATTGATCTGGAATATTTTGTGTTTAGGAATGTATTACAGCCTCGCCACCATTCTGATCACATCTTGTGTGCCACATTGATAGGCAAGCAAGGTATCATCCTCAAAGGGCGCCGACGTATTCACACATGACATCCCTTGAGGGCCGCAATGACATTACATTCAGTTCTTATAGTTGACGACGAATCTAATCAGCGTCTCATGGTCGAGCAGGCCCTCCGCGCTTTGGCGTATGACTGGTTGATTTCGACGGCCGCCTCCGCCCAAGAAGCGCTGGAAACACTCGCACTTGGCGCGCCCGATTTGATCATTACCGATTATCACATGCCTTCGATGAATGGGCTGGAGCTGATTAAGACGGTGCGCGCACGCCAGATAGCCTCGCGGATCATTTTGATGACCGCCTATAGTTCGCCTGAGATTCAGGACGAAGCTCAGCGCCTGCACGTCGACCACTACCTTACAAAGCCAGTGCCACTTACCGACCTCCGCCGCCTTGCGACTGCCGTGCTGGAAGGCGACGCTCTATAGTACACGTCGCTAGTTCCAAGCGCAGTTAATGCGGCTCACTAGAGTGCTGCGCCTGCTGCTCGGTGGGATTCCGTTGCACGATCTCAAATTTCTCTAGCACATGTAACACTATCAAAATCAAGATCGTCGCGCCAACGGCGACAATATAACGCTGCAGCCCGACGGAAATGCCAACTGCCGCCGTCACCCAAATCGAGGCGGCGGTCGTGAGCCCCCGCACGCGATTACCCTTCCCAGAAACAAAAATCGTGCCTGCACCTAGAAAGCTGATACCGGTCACGATCGCCTCAACCGTTGCTAACGGTTCGATCTGAACCCGGAAGTTCCCTGGAGCGCCAGCTGGAGCCAGTGGCAGTGATTCCTGCGCAAAGAGATCGGTGAACGAGACAAACAGTGCCGCGCCGATTGCCACCAACATATGCGTTCGTAGCCCGGCGTCTTTGCCCGTACGCTGGCGCTCGTAGCCGATCAGGCCGCTAAGAATTGCAGCCACAACCAGACGCAGCAAAATGAATAGCTCGCTCTCCATACGCTCCTCCAAATCAGACGAAGGACGAAGAACGAATGCACCCGTTCTTCGTCCTTCGTCCTTCGTCTAGCGATTGGCGTGCCGCTTGTTGCTATAATGAACAGGGCTTACGCAGTCATTCAACGTAAATCGTGTCATTTATCGGAACTGAACGATCCGCAGGAAGCTGTCGGCTTTGAGCGAGGCACCGCCAACGAGCGCTCCATCGATATCGGGCTGGCTCATCAGCTCGTCGACGTTGTCCGGCTTGACGCTGCCGCCATACTGAATGCGCAGCTGATCTGCCGCTGCCTGATCGTACAGCTCGGTGATGGTGCGGCGAACCGTTGCATGCATGGCTTGAGCATCGGCCGGCGTCGCGGTATCGCCGGTGCCGATCGCCCACACCGGTTCGTAGGCGATCACAAGTTGTTCGAGCGCCTCGATCGCGACGCCAGCCAGGCCAGCGCGCACCTGCCCAACAACCACACTCTCCGCCTCGCCGGCATCGCGCTGTGGCTTGGTTTCGCCTACGCATAGGATCGGCCGCAGAGTATTGGTCAGCGCGGCGCGCAGCTTCCGGTTGATCAGCTCGTCGCCCTCGCCGAAAATCTGCCGGCGCTCGCTGTGGCCCACGAGCACATAACGGCAGCCGATATCCTTCAACATCAGCGGCGAGATTGCGCCGGTGAAGGCGCCTTGCAGTTCATAGTGCACGTCCTGCGCGCCCAGCCTGATCGGCGTTTCTTGCAGCAGCGGGCTAAGCGCGTGCAGCGCGGTGAACGGCGGGCACACCAGCACTTCACGGCCGGTGGTGTCGCCCAGATCGCGCAGCAGCGCCTCGACCAGCTCGACTGCCTCACCAATCGTCTTATACATCTTCCAGTTTCCAGCGATCAGTGGAACGCGCATCGTAGAAACTCCTTACTATCAGAAACCAAGAGGTAATGGAGTCCTCAAAAGCCGCCAAGCGATTTCCGGTTGGACCACGAATGTCAGCGCGAGACCGATCGCCACGGTGATACCGAAGTACAATGGACTCCAGTTCAGGACTTTCGCGCCATCGAATGGGCCAGCGGGGATCATATTGAATAGACCGATAAAAGCGTTGAGCTTATATCCAGTCAGGCAGAGTAAGAATAGGAGGGTGTATAGATTGAAACCGGCGATCTCTACTGTACTCGTCGCGAGCCCGGCTAACGCCAGCACTGGCAGCGCCAGCAAAAATAGGAGCGCAAATACCAGGTTTGTCGCTGGCCCGGCCAGCGCTATCAGCCCACCCTGACGCTTGGTCAGGTAGCCACGGTGCCAGACCGCCCCTGGAGCGGCAATAAAGATGCTCGCAAACGCGATTACCACCGACATGACCAGCCAGCCGTTGTTGGCCACAAAGTGTGCTTCGGCGCCATAGTTGCGTGCCACGATGCGATGGGCCAATTCATGTAACACGATACCTAACCCGCAGACAATCGCGGAGATCAGTAAAAAGATCAGAAACACCGGGTTTAGGATATTCGATGCGCCGACTTGGGCGATTGCAAACGCCAGTGTCGTGCCGGCCCAGGCCTTCAGCAGCTCGAAGTTATCGTTGGCCTGCCCGCTGAAGATACTTTCGTCGGGCATTTGAAACATTCGGTTCACGTGTCGTTGCTCGCTTTTCTAAGGAATAATACAGATGCAACAATCAGAGCGGCACCTGTTCATTGCGGAACATACATCCAAACCTCGCCACATCCATTCGCTTGGCCGATTAGTCAGGAGTCGCCCATGTCGCGGTGCGAATCGGATCGCTTGGAATGCGGTTCGCCGGCGGTTGGCTCCCAGGCGTGATCGCCAATCAGCGGGACAAAACGCACCTCGCCTAGACGCTCGGTATTGATCTGATGGTGCTTGCGTGTCACCCGTAATAAAAACTGTTCGTTGCGCCCACCGACAGGGATGACCATTCGCCCATCCTCGGCCAACTGTTCGCGCAATGGCTGTGGCACCCACGGTGCCGCCGCCGAAACGACGATCGCATCGAAGGGCGCGTAAGCCGGCAAGCCTGCGGTGCCATCGCCAATGAAGATATGGACGTTGGTATAGCCAAGCTCGTGCAGCCGCGCCTCGGCGCTTTGGGCCAGGCTGGGTCGCCGTTCGATCGCGTACACCTCGCCGGCCAGTAAGCTCAGCACCGCCGCGGCATAGCCCGAGCCCGCGCCGATCTCCAGCAGCCGATCACGCCTGGTCAAACAGAGAGTCTGTGCCATCAGCGCGACAATAAACGGTTGCGAGATTGTCTGCCCTTCACTAATCGGCAGCGCATGGTCACCATACGCCTGGGCGCGCGCTTCCTCAGGCACAAACAGATGGCGCGGCACCGCCGCCATTGCTTCGAGCACGCGGCTGTCGTGAATGCCACGCTGCTCAAGCTGGGCGCGTACCATCGCAGCTCGCTCATTATTGGTATCCATTCATTCGCCTCCCGTTACCTTGCATATTATACCTCAGTCGGCGAGCGACGCGATGCAATCGGCAATCGGATGAACGATTTGTTGCCCATTCTCCATTCTCACCCAGCAGTTCTCGATTCTGTTATCAATTACATCCTGTCTTGGTAATAATCTGGTGCCTGGGTATTGATAAACTGTGGTCAGTAGTTCCCGGATATATGATGCTCCGCCATGCAGCGGGGAAAACAGGAAGAGAAAACAATGTCGCCAAACGTCTCTGATTCCGAATTGATCGTACGCGCAAAAGCGGGTGACCACAGTGCATTTACGCAGATCTACGAGCGCTACGCGCCGGCGATCTACCGGTACATCTACTTTCGTGTTGGCGAGGCGGAGTTGGCGGAAGATCTCCAGGCCGAAGTCTTTCTACGCATGCTCGAGGGGTTGCATCGTTATGAGGATCGCGGCTGGCCAATCTCGGCCTGGTTGTATCGGATCGCTCGCGATCGCACGATCGACATTATTCGCCGGCGACGGAATCGCCAGCATGTACCGCTGGAGACTTGGGGGGGCAGCTGCGAAGGTCCGGAGAACAGCGTTAGCGCACAGTTGGAGTATGAGGAGCTGAATCGCACGCTCAATGATCTGACCGATGAGCAGCGCCAGGTTATTCAGATGCGCTTTATGGCTGAGATGTCGATCCAAGAGGTCGCTCAGGAGCTCGGCCGCACCGAGGGCTCGGTCAAGGCGCTGCAGCATCGTGGCTTGCAGTCGCTGGCGCGCCGGCTCCAGCCGAGCGTCGTGGCCCCATAATTCGCCGGCCTAGATCTCGAACATATCCCAACTCTCCTTCACACCACAGCCGCCGATGAGCGGCTGTGGTGTTTGTTATAGAAAGCCTACGATCAGAGGAATATTATCCGAACCTGCCGGTAATGTAGTCCTCGGTGCGCTTGTCGCGCGGCGCGACAAAAAGCTGGTTATCAGTGCTGGACTCGACCAGCTCGCCGTGCAGGAAGAATGCCGCCGCATCGCTGATGCGCGCGGCTTGTTGGATACTGTGCGGCACAATGACAATCGTGTAGCGCTCCTTCAGATCGAGCAACATATCTTCGATCTTGCCGGTCGAGACTGGGTCGAGGGCCGCGGTCGGCGCGTCGAGCAGCAGCACCTCGGGTTCCAGCGCCAGCGCCCTGGCGATACTGAGGCGCTGCTGCTGCCCGCCAGAAAGGTTCAGCGCCGGAGTGTCGAGCCGATCCTTGACCTCGTCCCAAAGAGTTGTCGCGCGCAGCGAGGCTTCGACCGACTGTTCGAGCCGGCGGCGATCGCGGATGCCGGCCAGCCGCAGGCCATAGCTCACATTATCTTGGACGGATATTGGCAGAGCGATCGGCTGGGCGAAGACCATAGCCGCGCGGCGGCGCAAGGTGGGCAGATCGACGTCGGGATCGAAGACACTCTTACTATCCATGCGGATGTCGCCCTGGTGGCGCTCGTTCGGCTCGAGCTCGGCCATGCGGTTGATCGAGCGCAAAAATCCGCTTTTTCCACCGCCTGCCGGTCCAAAGATTGCTAGAACCGCATTACGCCGCACCGCCAGTGAGATATCACTCAGCACGGTGTCGCGGCCGTAGGTCAGGCTGTAGTGGTCGAATTCGATTTTGATGTCCATATAGTACGTAGTGCGTAGTGCGTAGGGACGCGATATATCGCGTCCCTACGCATTACGCACTAAAGCTACCTCCTCACCTGTTGTTTTACCAGCCGAATAATCAGCGCGCTGGCGGCGACATTGATCAGCAATACCGTGATGATCAGCACCGCGCCGGTGGCATAGGCTTTTTCAAGCGAAATACCTTCGACCGCAAGGATGTAGAAGTGCACCGCCATGGTCCGCACCGGCGAAAATGCCGAGCTTGGCAGGTTCAGCGCCGTGCCGGCGGTGAAGATGACCGCCGCGGTCTCGCTCACAGCACGGCCGAACGCCAGGATGACGCCCGTCAGAATGCCGGGCAAGGCGCTCGGCAACACCACTGTCGTGACCATCTGCCAGCGAGTGGCGCCGAGGCTGTAGCTGACGTTGCGATAACCTTCTGGCACGGTACGAATAGCTTCCTCGGTGGTACGGATGATCGTTGGCAGCACCATCAGCGCCAATGTGAGCCCGCCGGCCAGGATCGACCAGCCCATTTGCAGATAGGTCACAAAGAAAATGAAGCCAAACAAGCCAAAAATGATCGACGGCACGCCGGCCAGCGACTCGGTGCCAAAGCGAATGGCGCGAGTAAACGCCGTCTCGTGAGTGTACTCGGTGAGGTAGATCGCGCTTCCCACGCCAAGCGGCGTGGCGATCAGCAGCGACACCGCACCCAGCACCACAGTGCCGACGATCGTCGGCAAGATCCCGCCGTCGCGGCCGAGATTCTCGGGTGAACCAGTCAGAAAGTCCCAGCTGAGCGAAGGCAAGCCGCGAAACATAATCAGGCCAATGATCAATGCAAGCACGGCAAGTGTAAGCAGCGCCGCCGCCCAGATGCAGCCAAAAGCGAAGCGTCGGGTGTGTACGCTATTCATGCACTCCTCCGGCTGAGAACTGGCCGCCGGACGAACGCAGTTGCCAGGGCGTTCAGAATCATAATAAAGATGAACAAAACCACGCCGGTGGCGAACAGCGCCGCGCGATGATCGCCGCTGGCATAGGCCAGCTCGAGCCCAATGTTGCTGGTGAGCGTGGTGGCTGGCTGGAGCGGCGAAATCGGAACATCGAGCGAGTTCCCGATCATCATAATCACCGCCATCGTCTCGCCGAGCGCGCGGCCCATGCCGAGAATGACGCCGGCGATGATGCCGGACCGGGCCGTCGGCAGGATCACGCCGGTGATGACCTGCCAATGGTCGGAACCGAGCGCTATCGCGCCCTCGCGAATGGCGCTGGGCACCGCACGCATTGCGTCCTCGGAGATCGCGATGACGCTTGGCAAGATCATAAAGCCCAAGATAATTGCGCCAGTCAACACACTAAGCCCGGGGCCACCCAGCGTCGAGCGAACCAACGGCGCCAGCAGTGTCAGCCCGATGAAGCCGTAGATCACCGAGGGAATGCCGGCCAACAGTTGAATCGCCGGCCGCATGATCGTCGCGAGGCGCGGCGGCGCGAGCTCGACCATAAAAATGGCGACCGCCAGGCCCAGCGGCACGCCAATGACCAGCGAGCCGAAGGTGAGCCAGAGCGATCCGACGACCATTGGGAAGATGCCGAACTGCGGTGGCTTGCTGGTTGGGCTCCAGCTGGTGCCAGTGAGAAATTGCCACGGGCCGACCTTGGCGATCAGCGGGACACCGGCTTGGAAGATAAAATAGGTGATCAATCCCAAGGCGATCAGCGCGCCCAGAGCCGTCACTAGTAGCAATGCGCCGATACTCCGCTCTTTCATTGTGATGCAGTTCCTTTCACCAAGCCGGCTTTGGCCAACTCGACCTGCCCTTCCGGCCCGGTGACATAATCGACAAAGCCCTGTGCCAGTGCGGTGAGCGACGCGCCTTTGCGCCAGACAAAGAGGAATGGCCGCACGAGCTTGTATGTGCCGGCTTCGACATGGACCACCGATGGCTCAACGCCGTCGATCGCAAGCGCCTTGACAGTCTGGTCGATAATGCCAAGCGAGATATAGCCGATCGCATTGGGATCTTCGGCGACGATCTGGCGGATAGCGCCATTGGAACCCTGGCGCAATACTCGCGTAGTGAGCGACTTACCTTTCATCACCAGTTCATCGAACGCGCCGAAGGTACCCGAACCGGCTTCGCGACTAACAATTGTGATCGGCTGGGGCAGGCCGCCGAGCGCCTCCCAGGAGCTAATCTGGCCCGAAAAGATGCCTTGGATCTGCGCTTGGCTGAGCCCGGTGATCGGATTGCTGGGGTTGACAACCACCGCCAGTGCATCGCGCGCAATCACGACTTCATCGAGCCGGGCTGCCTCGTCGGGCTGAAGTTCGCGCGACGACATGCCGATCTCGGCCACGCCGTCGATCGCCGCACGGATGCCCGCACTGGAGCCAAGGCCCTGGATATTGATTGCCATCCCAGGATGTGCGCGCTGGTAGCGCTCAGCTAGCTGCTCGGCAAAGGGGGTAACCGAGGTCGAACCAGTAATGGTTAGCCCGCCCGACTGGCTTTGGCTACAAGCGGTGACTGCCAGGGTGAAACAGAGTGCCATGAAACACCGCCACAAGCTTGACCGATGGCGTATGGTTGAATCAGCGGAACGGCAGGCTAAGCGTAGGTAGGTAATGTGCATCAACCCGTTGTCTCTGGTATATTAAGCATTTATTAAGGCATTATATCATGTAGTGGCTAGTAGGGAGTTCGGCGATGGAACTTGATGAGGGAACACTGGCGGACGAAGCCAATGACCCTGATCCACCAATAACGGCTGCCGGTGGGGTCGTCTATCGCTGGACGGAATCGGGGCAGCTTGATGTGCTGCTGATCAAAAAGCAGGGCGGCTTTTGGACCTTGCCGAAAGGACGCGTGAAGGTTGGCGAAGATGACCACCAGGCAGTGGCGCGCGAGGTCGCCGAGGAGACTGGCCTGGCAGGCCAAGTCGAAGCAATGATTCAGCAGGTCGTCTATACTATTCAGAAGGCAGGCCGCCCGCGCCGCAAGACGGTGACATACTATCTGGTGCGCGCTGGCGCTGGCAAGCCGCGCCCAGATGTGCGCGAGCACATTATCCATGTGCGCTGGTTTTCAATTGACGTAGCGCTGCAACGGATTCGCCGCAAACGTATTCGCGATATTGTGCAGGCGGCTCAGGCGATGTTGGGCGCAAAAACGAGAGACGCGTAGTGCGTAGACTGTAGAATGTAAACACAAGGTCGAACGATAGACTGTGCGCGCCATAGTGCGGCCGGAAAGGGTTTCATGCTCGTGCGGCTTGTGCGCTTTGGCATTCTTAGCCTGGTGCGGCTTTTTTACCCGCGAATCGAGGTGCGCGGGCGGCACAATCTCCCCGCGCGCCGCCCGATGCTGCTCGTCGCTAACCACCCGAATAGTCTGCTCGACCCGCTCATCATTATGATCGGGATTGGCAGGCCTGTATCATTCCTGGCAAAAAGTACGTTCTTTGCCAACCCGGCCGGCCGGCTGTTGATGGATGCATTTGGCGCACTGCCAGTGTATCGCCAAGGCGATGAAGGCATGGAAGGCCAGACGTACAGCGACCGCATCGACCGTAATGAAGCGACTTTTGCTCGCTGTCGCGCGCTGCTGCGAAGCGCTCAGCCGCTAGCGCTATTTCCCGAAGGCACAACCCATTCCAATACAACCATGCTGCCACTACGCACCGGCGCGGCGCGGATCGCGCTGAGCGCGGCCGCCGAGAGTGACAATTGGCTGGATCTGCAGATCGTACCGCTGGGGCTGTGGTATCAAAATAAGTCGCGTTTTCGCTCGCCGGTGCTGCTGGTGGTTGGGCAGCCATTTGGCCTGGCCGAATTTGCCGCACAGTATAGCGCTGATCCGCGTCAAGCGGCCGATGCCTTGACCGAGCGGATTGGTCTGCGGCTCGACAGCGTGGTATTGCAAGCCGAGAATGCCGAACTACTGCGCGGTATTCCAAGCATCGCGGCCTGGACGGCGGCGCAGGAGCCGCAGACGCTCGAGGAGCAGCATGCCCGCGCTGCCGAGTTGCTTGCGGCCTATCAACGTCTGCGAACCCTCGACCCGGCGCAGTTGGAACAGATTGAACAGCATGCCCGCCGCTATGCGCGCGTGCTACGCACGTTGGGCGTCGAAGATCCATGGGATTTAGAGCTGAACACGGCGCGGCGCGGGCGTATCTTTTGGCTTGGGTTTGTCTTGCTGATCGGCTTTGTGCCCGCGCTGGCAGGTTTCGCGCTGAGCTACGCTCCCTACCGGCTCGCCGCGCCGCTCACGCCAGTGCTGATGGGCGACTATGAAGAGTTGCTCAGCACCGGAAAGCTGATCATCGGCACGATATTGGTCGCTCTTGGTTGGGTGATCGCCGCAGTCATCGCCGGGGCGCTGTTTGGCGCGTTGTGGGGCTTGCTGCTGCTGGCGCTCGCGCCGCCGCTGGCGTATATTGCGTTGCGCTGGGGCGAGAGCTGGCACGAATTTCGGGAAGCACTGTCCGGCCTGTGGCTGATTCTTCGTCACCGCACTCTGGTTCAAGAGCTAGTTGCGCGGAGGCAAGCGCTGACCGAGCAGGTAGCGGAGGCTGTGCGCATCGCCGAAGCGGCTATCAAGAGTGATATGTAAGGCGCACGAAGATGAATTATCTTGAGATCGTTGCGTTGGGTACGCGCGCCGGCACATACCCCGTATCAAAAGCTATCCCATCCACGGTAGTACAAGCGATATTTTATGACGCGAAGGATCACCATGGTCGAGTATCACTTACGAATCAAAGAACTTCCGCCAACCGAGCAGCCGCGTGAGCGCTTGCGCGATCAAGGCCCAGCGGCACTGAGCGACGGCGAGCTGCTAGCAATATTGCTGCGGGTTGGCGTGGCCGGCACCAATGTCGTACAGCTGGCGCAGCAGCTGTTGGTTGAGAATGGTGGCTGGCCGGGGCTGATGCGCGTCGACTATCAGCAATTGTGCAAGCGTCACGGCATCGGCGAGGCCAAGGCCGCAACGCTCAAGGCGGCGCTGGAGATCGGCCGGCGGCTGCTGCTGACGCAGCAGACAGAGCGCTTTCAGATCAAGAGCCCGGCCGATGTCGCTCAGCTGCTCATGCTCGAAATGAGCCACCTTGAGCAGGAACATTTGCGGGCAGTGCTCCTCGACACCAAAAATCGCGTCCAGACTGTTGCTACGATTTATATCGGATCACTGAACTCCTCGCTGATTCGCGTTGGCGAAGTGTTCCGCGACGCGCTGAAGCACAACAGTGCCGCGCTGATCATCGCACATAATCATCCCTCGGGCGACCCGACTCCTAGCCCCGAGGATGTGCTGGTGACCCGCGAAATCGTGTCGGCCGGCCAGCTGCTTGACGTCGAAGTGCTCGACCATCTGGTAATCGGGCAGGGACGCTTTGTGAGCATGCGCGAGCGTGGGCTAGGATTCGCGAAATAAATCATAGCTGGGCCTCCTCTAGAGAAGAACTGTTACTAATCGAGCGGAATTGTGACCTCAACCTGCGTGCCGGCCCCGCTGGAGCTACGAATCTGCATCGCGCCGTTGAGCAGGTGGGCGCGCTCTTGCATACCCAGCAGCCCAAAGCCGCGCTCAGTCGTGTGCGACTGCGCCGCCGCAAGCTGATCGGCGTCAAAGCCGTGCCCATTGTCGGAAATTGTCATCCAGATGCGCTCGCTTTCAAGCCGCAGGTCGATCTGTACGGCACTGGCCTGGGCGTGCTCGCGGACATTCACGAGCGCCTCCTGGGCAATTCGGTAGAGCGCGGTTTCGACGCGCGCAGGAAGGCGCGGAGCGGCAATCGCAACATTACTCGCGACGGATATGCCGGTCTCGGCGGCGAAGCGCCGGCCAAGCTCTTCCAGCGCAGCCGGAAGCGCCTGGCGTTCGAGTGGGCCGGCGCGCAGATCGAGCACCGAGCGCCGCGCTTCGGCGAGGCTCTCGCGCGTGCGAACGAGCGCCTGGCGGATGCGCGCTCGCGCCCGATCCGGCGCCGTGTCGAGCAGGGCTTCGGCGGCCTCGAGCTGGAGCGCGATGCCGGTGAGCTCCTGGGCCAGCGTATCGTGGACCTCGCGCGCCAGGCGGTTGCGCTCTTCGACCAGCGCGACGCGCGTGGCCTGATCGGCCAACTGGGTGCGCTCGATCGCGGTGGCGATCTGATGGCCGATCGCCGAGAGAATCTCGATATCCTGTGGCGTGAAAACATCCCATTGGGAGGTGGCGACGTTCATGATGCCGAGCATGCGATCGCCCTTGATCAGCGGAATGCTCGCGTGGTAGGCCAACCCTTGGCGATCGCCCGTAGCGCTGCGCAGCCGACTGCACTCGACCACCTGGGCGCCGCTGCGCAGGCTGCCGGCGCGAGCGAGCCGCTGGCACTCACAGACGCCATCCCAGGGCGCACCGGGGTAAGCCAGCGCTGGCGGCAGCTCATGTGATGCGACCAGCCCGAACTCGAGCTGGTCATCGCTCAGAAACAACCAGCCGGTGTGCAACTGGAGCAACTCGATCACCAGCGGCAGCGTGCTCGCCAGGGTCTGACGCAGGCTCACGCCGTTGTTGAGCGTTTCCGCAATGACTTTGAGTGTTGCGAAGTAGTAGACTTGACGATCGCGCTGTTTGTTTTCGCGGCGCTGGCCGTCGCGCTGACGATCGGACATGGCGGTGCCTCGGGTGTGCGGATGGCCCCCATTGTACCACAGACGATAGGCCATGGATACTAGGTTATGGGTCATCAATATGCCTATAACCTATCGCCCGCGCTGAAAGCGCACTAAAAACATTTTCAAATCGCCCATCGCCTATCATGCTACAATATCGCCACATGGATAGTGATAGCCAAGTGGAGTTTCGCCATGAGTAGTACCGCTCAAACCGCTGCGGTGGCATCGCCGCGTAGCCGGGCTCGTCGTTGGTTGGCCCGCCTGGCGCTCGGCCTGATCGTGCTGGTATTGGCATTGTATATTGGTATTTCGGCACTGGCCGCCAGCATGTTGACCGTGCCGCGGCGTGTTGTCGGCGCGGCGACGCCGGCATCGCTCGGCCTGGTGTTCCAAGATGTGCAGTTCCCGGCGCAGGTGGACGCAGTGCCGATCTCGGGTTGGTATATCCCGCGCGACAGCAGTCGCAAAGCGATTGTGCTGGTACATGGCAAAGACAGCAACCGCGCGAACGAGTTTGGCAGGCGGTTCCCCAACCTGGCGGCGGCGCTGCACGAGCGTGGCTTCGCGATTTTGATGATCGATATGCGCGGGCATGGCCAAAGCGGCGATGGCCGCTACAGCTTTGGGTTGAATGAGCAGCGCGACATTGCCGGCGCGGCCGATTGGCTACGAAGTCAAGGGTTCCTGCCGGGTAGCATTGGCGTGCTGGGCGTCTCAATGGGCGCTGCCTCAAGCATGTTCGCCGCCGCGAACGATCCAGATATCGGGGCGCTGATTGAGGATTGCGGGTATGCCGACATCAATCCGATTTTAGCGCACGAGTGGAGCAAGAGCAGCGGGCTGCCGGATATATTCTTGCCGTCAAGCTTATTCGCCGTTCGGCTGATGTACGGCTACAATATCGGCGCCGCGCGGCCGGTTGCCGAGGTCGGCAAGATTGCGCCACGGCCGATGCTGATCATCCATGGCAGCGCCGATACGCTCGTTCCAGTCGCGCAGGCCGAGCAGATCAAAGCCGCCAATCCTTCGGCCGAGCTTTGGGAGGTAGCCGGCGCCGGCCATGCCGGATCGTATGCGGCCAATCCACAGGCGTATGTTCAGCGGGTGGCTAGCTTCTTTGCTCAGAGCTTGAAATAGGGTTAGCTCCAGAAGAGAGTGAAAGGAACAGGAATGACCGCAGTCTCGGTTATGATCGAAGGGCAGGATGGGCTGACCTGGCCGCGCTGGCAGCGCCTGGTGGCCGAGGTTGAGCAGCTGGGTTTCGCCGGGCTGTTTCGCTCGGATCACTTCACCAACTCCAGCCTGCCAGACAAAGAGTCGCTGGAGTTGATTGTTTCGCTGACCTACATAGCCAGCCATTCGAGCCGGATTCATTTTGGCCAGCTGGTGTCGCCGCTATCGTTTCGGCACCCGGCCATGCTGGCGCGCCAGGCCGCCGCGCTCGACGACCTGAGCGGCGGGCGGATGCGACTAGGCGTCGGCGCGGGTTGGCAGGCGCGCGAGCACTCACTGTTTGGCTACGAATTGGGCGATGTGCCGACGCGCATGGCGCGGCTTGAAGAAGGGCTGGAGGTGATTACCCGGCTGCTGCGCAGCGATGAGCCGGCGACCTACGCAGGCCGCTTCTACCAGCTGCGCGAGGCGACGTTGCTGCCGCGACCACAGCGCCCGGGCGGCCCAGCGATCACGATCGGCGGCAATGGCCCCAAGCGCACTCTGCCGCTGGTCGCGCGCTATGCCGACATCTGGAATGCTGTTTTCGTCGATCCCGATCAGTTCCGATCGCTGAACGCCACGCTCGACGGGTTGCTGCGCGACGCCGGCCGTGCGCCCGATTCGGTGAAACGTACTGCGATGACTGGGCTGTTTTTCGGGCGCGACCATGCCGCGCTGAAGATCTGGCTCGATCGGCTGCGCGAGCGTCGGCCCGAGGCGCCCGGCAAATCCGACGACGAGCTGATCGCCTCTATGCGCGACGAAGGACATGTGGTGATCGGCCTGCCCGAGCAGGTGCGCGCACAGATCGATGCCTACGAGCGTGCCGGAGTAGAGGAACTCATGCTGCAATGGCTCGACATGGACGATATCGATGGGCTACGGGCGTTTGCCGAGGTCGTGCGCGCGCGCTGATTTATGTTATAAGACAAGATTTCACCGTTCCTTATAGTGTTGATCATTGATGACAACGAATTCAGCGTAGGGACGCGATATATCGCGTCCCTACGGTGTTGGCCAGTGGAATACCGCGAATCTCATTGACAACAACATGCGCGAAAACGCGTCGGCGGGCTCGTTCTAGGTTGTAGGAATAGTTAAAAGCCCGCCCCACCGGGCGCCGTAGTATCACCGCAGTCGCCGAAGATCGCCCGCCTAGCCTGCCCAGATATTCTCTTTTTGCCACCGTAGTCGCGCCGCAGTATCGCCGCACTGGTACCGCAGTGCGGCTTTGCTATGCTGTGCACATTGAAACGACACGCGCTAATAGCAACTGCTCACAGCCCCAAAAAGGAGACCGCGATGATGACACAGCACGGCGCAGCGACCAACCAAGCGAACCGAACGAGTGACACGCGAACCCACACCGCCGGCGAGCGCTCGCAGCTGATCGCGCTCGATCCGCGGCCGATGAGTCTCCCAGTGCTTGTATGCCACTGCGCTGCCGAGAGCGAACACTTCTATCGTGGCCGCTCGCACGACACCCGCTTTGCCTATGAGCTGTTCCGCCGCGCGCTGGTTGAGCGCGACGAGCTGGCGTGGGAGCATATCTATACGCATTACAGCCCGCTAGTCGAGGGGTGGGTGCGCCGTAGCGGTGCCTTCGCCAGCTGCGGCGAGAGCAGCGAGTTCTTTGTTGGCGCAGCATTCACGAAATTCTGGCGCGCCATGTCGCCCGAGCGCTTCGCCACGTTCCCGACACTTGCGGCGCTGCTGCAGTATCTCCAGCTCTGCACCAGCTCGGTGGTCATCGACAGCGTGCGCGCCCAGTCGTGGGCCGAGATGGTCTCGGACGAAGCGCTGCCAGTCGGCCAGCAGCCACTCGTCTCGCCTGACGAGCAGGCACTCGATCGGGTGCAACGCGCCGAGTTCTGGCGCATGATCAATATGTTGCTCAACGACGACGCCGAGCGAGCGGTGGTGATTGGCTCGTTTGTGCTAGGGTTGAAGCCGGGCGAGATCTACGATGACCGCCCCGACTTGTTCGGGAGCATCGGCGATGTTTATAATGTCAAGCGCAATGTGCTCAGCCGCCTGAGCCGCAGCAGTGAACTGCGCCGCCGGCTGGCATAAACAGGGCGAATTGCAGCGACGTGTAGCGATCATCGGTTCGCTGTATATCCGATCGCCAAATGTAGATCGCAGCGCGGTGTTAATGAGTGAGAAACTGATATGCTAGAGCATTCCGGCCCAAACGGGCGGTGGCATCGCGGCCGCCGCCCGTTTGAGTTTGCTGGCCCGTAAGTTCTGCTATTTACGCAGCATCGGCAGATAGATGCGCGTCTGGATCGTATGTATTGTGAATGTGGCGGTGTTCGATGTTCCGCCGCCTGGCCCAGGGTTGACGACCGTGATGCTACCTTGGCCGCCCAAAGCGAGATCGGCGACGCTGACGCTGATCTTGATCTGTTGGCTGCTGACGTACGTCGTGGGCCGGTTGGCGCCATTCCATTGCGCCTGCGAGTCGGCCATAAAATTATTACCATTGATGCTAATTGTCAGCTGCTTGGCGCTCGCGAGGTCGGTGAGCGCCTCGGTCGGACTTACGCCAATGATCGATGGTGTCGGATTCTCGCCTGGTTTGGCGATCGTGAACTCGACCGCGTTCGACAGGCCGCCGCCCGGCCCAGGGTTGAATATCGCCACGCCGGCTGACCCGCCCGCCGCGATGTCGGCCGCGCCGATCTGGGCGGTCAGCTGGCTCCCGTTGACGAAGCTTATGGTCCGGTCGGATCCATTCCAGCGCAGCTTCGATCCAGCTATGAAATTCGATCCATTGATGGTGAGCGTGAATGCCGCGCCGCCGGCTGGCGCCGATGCCGGCGTGATGGCGGCGATCGATGGCACCGGATTCTCGCCAGGCGCGGTGATGGTGAATTTGAGCTGATTCGACGCGCCGCCGCCCGGCGTCGGGTTGACCACATGCACGTCACTTTGACCAGCCGCGCTGATCTTGTCGGCCGTGATATTGCTGGTCAGCTGCGTATTATTCACGAAGGTTGTCGGCAGTGCGGCGGCGCCCCAGTAGATCGCCGATCCTGGCATGAAGCCTTCGCCGTTGACGGTGAGCGTGAATGCCGCGCCGCCGGCCTGGGCCGAACTGGGCGCCAGGCTCGTGAGCGTGGGGATGGGATTGGCAACATTAAGGGCGACCACCTTATTGTCGTTGAAACCCGTTATGTAAATGCTCTTGCCGTCGGGGCTTGGCGCCACATCACGCGCGCCGTCGAGCGCCGGCACGCCACCCGCGCCAACGAACGGGTTGCGCTTGATCACCTGCGCTTGGGTCAGCAGTCCGGTAGTGGCGTCACGATTGAATACCGTCACCGCCTTGCCGGCAAAGCCGGTGGCGTACAGGTGCGTTCCATCGGGGCTGATTGCGACCGACGTGCATGCCGAAATGCCGTCGATGCCGCCGATGCCGTCCTTATATTTGGTCAGGTAAGTCAGTTTTCCGGTGCTCGCATCGCGCTTGAAAGCGGTCACCGCACTGTCGTTGAAGCTGGCGGTATAGACGTAGCCGCCGTCGGGGCTGACCGTCACGCGAAACACGCCGGTGAGACCGTCGACGCTATTCTGACCATTCACCTGCTTCTCGACAAAAGTCAGCTTGCCCGTCGCGGCATCGCGCTTGAGCACTTCCAACGTACTAGAGCCATAGCCCGTCACATACAGGTAGCCGCCGTCGGGGCTAAGCGCCATCCCATATGCCTGGCTCAGGTTCGGGCTGGTATAGAGCTGGACTGGGCCATTGATAAAATCCATCACCAGCGCGCCGGTGCTCGAGTTGCGGTACAGAACCACGATTTTATTGTCAGTAATGTCGCTGATGTAGGCGTACTGGCCGTCGGGGCTGATCAACACCTGATAGGCGCCGGCGAGTCCCTGAAGTGTGGGGCAGTTTGGCGAACAGAAGAAGCCGTATACGTCACCCTGCGAGACTTTCCCTAAAAAGGTGAGCGCGCCGTTGTTGGTGTCGCGCTTGAAGGATACGACTGAGTTGCTACTGCTGCCGGTAATGTACACATTCTGGCCGTCGGGACTGACGGTTACCAGATACGGCCCGGCCATGCCGCTGACGCCACCGCTATTATTGACCACGCCGCCCTGGAATGAGAGCGCGCCCGTCGTCGGGCTGCGGCTGAAAATGGTCAGCAGATTATCGCCCAAGTCGCTAGCATAGACGTTCTTGCCGTCGGGGCTGACAGCCACGCCATAGGGGCCATTATTTCCCGCTACGAGCGAATTGTTATAGCTTTGGCCAGGCGCATCCAGGTACGGCGGCGGAACCGGCACACTGTTGCATGCCAGGTTGTAACTGACGGTTGGCTTGGCCGGGTCGTTGGTGGTGAGCGTAAGCGTGGCGGTGCGAATGCCGAGCGCCGTTGGCGTGCAGGTAAGTTGCACGCTCTGTGCCGCGCCGCCATCGAGGAGGCTCATCGGGAATGGCGATGGCGCTTTGATCGCGAAATCGCCGGGATTCGTTCCGCCAAACACCGGGCTGCTTACTTGCAGCGTCGTATTGCCGGCCTCCATAATTTGGAAGCTGGCGTTGGCGCTGGAGCCTTGATTGACATCGCCAAAGCTAAGCGGGCCGGGCGCGGCCGGTGTCGAGCCATACCCCGGTACCGGCACAGCCGTGCCGCTGCAATTCAATGTGTAGGTTACGCTCGCATGGTTGGGGTCGTTGGTCGTGAGCGTCAGGGTCGCGCTGCGCTGGCCCACGGCTGTCGGAGCGCATGTCAGCTGCACATCCTGGTCCGCGGCGCCGTCATTAATTGTCAATGGGAAGGGCGATGGCGCTTTGATCGCGAAGTCGGCGGGGTTCGCGCCGCCGAAGACCGGATTGCTGACCTGCAAGGCTTTATTGCCAGTCTCGAAGATGCTGAGCGTGGCAACTAGCGCTGTCGCCGGGTTGACGATGCTGTTGCCGAAATTGATTGGCCCAGGCTGCACCGGCGTGGAGCCGTAGCCTGCCACCAGCGCGTCGCTCTCGAACGAACCGATGTCGCAGATCGCGCCGGGGATGTTATCGCCATCTTTCGGGCGTTGGTCGCCGCGCTGATCGACGTTGTTCACCGGCGCGGCGGCGCAGATCGCCGGGTCGCCCGCGTCGATCGCCGGGCTACCGGGCTTGAGTTTCTGGGTCAGCAGCGAGACCAGCGGCCCGCCGTTGAAGAATGGTGCGTCGAGCAGCGGGTCCTGGTCGTGCTTATCGCCGCTCTGGTTGAAGCCGCAGGTGTTGGCGCTGTCGAGGTTGTGGCCGAGCGATGCGATCGTGCCGGTGCAGGTATCGCCGACGCCATTATCGACAATCGTGTTGCCGAGGGTGACGCTGTGGCCCGCGTCGTTGAAGATCGCCCCGCCATGGCCGCTGCTATTCAGCGCGGCGTTGGCCGAGAATGTGACGTTGCGTGCCACCACCGTTGAGGTTGGCCCGCCCTGCTGTGAGTTAGTGTTTTTCAAAGCACCGCCGTTGCCCTGGAGCGCGGCATTCGCGGTGAACGAGCTGTTCGCGATCGTGATCGTGCCATGCCGGTCGTTCGTGATTGCGCCGCCGTCGCCTGGCGCTACGGCGTTATTGAGGAAGGTGACCTGCGCGACATCGATCGTTCCGCCCTGGTTGTAGATCGCGCCGCCCTGGCCGCTATTGCCCGGCGAGCCGGCAATATTGCCGTTGAACGCGGTCTCGCTGATCGTGCTGGTGGCGCTGATTTTGTTGTAGAGCGCGCCGCCGTTACTGGTAGGCGCCAGGTTGCCGTTAAAGGCGGTTCGTACGATGTTCAGCTGCGTGCTACCGCTATTAAGAATCGCGCCGCCGCCCTGCGGCGCCTTGTCGTTGCTGCCGGTGCCGTTGACGATATTTCCTGAGAAGATCACGTCCGAGATCTCAGTGCTGGTGTTGCTCGAAAATATCCCACCGCCACCCTTGTCGGCCACATTGCCGTTGAAGTTGGTCAGGGCCAGTTTGAGCTTATCCGAGCCGCTCATGTTAATCGCGCCGCCGTAGCCGGTGCCGGGGTTATTGCCGCCGTTCGCGATGCCCTGTGCCTTATTGCCGACGAAATTGCTGCCGGCGATATTGACTGTGCCATTGGAGTTGATCGCGCCGCCGTCGCCTTCGGCGATGTTGTTCTCGAACGAGACGCCTAGCGCATTGATCGTGCCGCGATTGAGATCGAGAATCGCTGCGCCGCCGCCGCTGGTGTGGGCGTCTTTCAGCGTCAGGTTGACCAGATTCAGCGTGCCGCCGGATGCGATTTGGAAAATATGTGTGCTGTTGGCCGCGCCGCCGCCGCTGATCGTAACCGGGCCGGTGATCGTCACGTTCTTATTGATCATGGGAAAGTCGGAGTTTGGCTGTGGCGCCGGCAGTGTAATCGTGCCGCCAGCCGCCGCACCGCTAAAGATAATGATATTTGCGTCGGGGCCGGCGTTGCACTCATGGTATGGCGCGCCGTTGAAGGTAGCCTGGAGCGCTTCGTAAAGCGAACAGCCATTGCCGTCGACGTTCTCGAGCGCGGTCTTGCTAACAGTGATGACGTTCGGGGTGATTCCCGCCGTTGCCGGCCGCGCCGCCGGCATAAACAGCGCCAGCGCCAGCGTGATCATTGTCGCTAATGCGACACGTGGGTGGAGCCAACCAAAACGCGAGGGTAGATTGTTCATTGCCACACTCCTTTGTAAGCGCCGTGTATGTTTGCGAATGAGCGAAAGCAACCGGCCCACCAGGTATTGAGTCGCGCATCCGATCGACGCGATTGAGTCTATCATTGCTCGTGGTTTGATACTTGACATTTCTTGACACGTAGGCATAGGCGGATATATGCTGATCGTAACGTTTAGATGATAGGTGCCCAATGACCAACCAAGCAGCGCCGCGACATTCCATCAATTACCCGGGAGGCTCTATGCCAGTTATCGCCGCCATCTCCCCGATCGCGTTCACCAATTTTGGCGATCTGTTGCGCTACTTGCGCCGGCGCGCGCGCCTACAGCAGCGCAACCTCGCGATTGCGGTGGGCTACAGCGAAAGCCAGATTTGCCGCCTCGAGCAAAATCAGCGCCTGCCTGATCTGACCATGCTGGCCGCGCTGTTCGTCCCGGCGCTTAACCTGGAAGACGAGCCGGAGCTAGCCGGGAAATTGCTCGAACTGGCCGCCGCCGCACGTGTGGTTGCCTCCGACCGCTCGGCAACGCCATACCCCAATGCCGCAGCAGTCAAAACGCGCGCGCCTGCCCGAACACACACGCCGCCGAATAACCTGCCGGCGCCGTTTACGCCGCTGGTGGATCGGACGCACGACCTCGCCGTGGCGAGCGACTCGCTGCGCCGCGCCGATGTGCGTTTGCTCACTCTAGTGGGGCCGCCTGGCATCGGGAAATCTCGGCTGAGCCTGCGTGTCGCAGCCGATCTGGCCGATCAATTCGCCGATGGTGTCTTTTTCGTGGCACTCGCGCCAATTCGTGACCCAGCGTTGGTGCTGCCGACGATCGCGCATGTGCTGGGCGTGAAGGCGCCCGCCGGGCAGCCATTGATCGAGACCATGCGCGATGCGCTGCACGACCGCCAGATGCTGCTGCTGCTCGACAATTTCGAGCACGTGCTGGCCGCCGCCACGCACGTGGCCGACCTCCTGCGGGCGGCGCCGCGGCTCAAAGTGCTGGCGACGAGCCGCGCCGCGCTGCATCTTTCGGGGGAGCACTTATTCGTGATCCCGCCGCTTGGACTGCCCGATTCACGCGCCCTGCCGCCGCCCGACGAATTGGCGCGCTATCCGGCGGTGCAACTATTTGTTACACGGGTCCAGGCAATCAATCCCGATTTCAGGCTAGACGCCGATAATGCTCGCGCGATTGCCGAGATCTGCGTGGCTCTCGACGGCTTGCCTTTGGCGCTCGAGCTGGCGGCGGCGCGCAGCCGGCTATTTTCGCCGCATGCGCTCCTTGATCGACTGCGCGGCGCCACCGGCCCGACCACGCTGCAATTTTTGGTCGGCGGGCCGCGCGATCTATTGATGCATCAGCAGACACTGCGCAGCACGCTCGATTGGAGCTACGACCTGCTCGATCAGCGCGAGCGCCGCCTGTTGATGCACACATCCCTCTTTGTTGGCGGGTGCACGGCCGATGCGATCGCGGCAGTCTGTGGGGAAACAACGATTGACCAGGCAACATTGAGCAGCGACCAATTTCAAACCTCAATCATGGAAGGCCTGCTGGCATTGGCCGACAAAAGCTTGCTGCGCTGCGATGCGGACGCGGATGCGCAGCCGCGCTTCAGCATGCTGGAAACGATCCGCGAGTATGCGCGCGAGAAGCTCGACGCCGAACAGGACGACAGCGTACGTCGGTATATCGAGTACTATCTGGCGCTGGCGCGTGCCGCGGAGCGCGAACTGAACGGCGCGCAGCAGAAGCGTTGGTTTCGGCGATTGGAGTTAGAGTATGACAACATCCGCACAGTGTTGGCACTGCTGGCCGAGCGCAATGCGGCGGATGGGCTGCGCCTGGTAACCAGCCTGCGCCAGTTCTGGCTCACGCGCGGCTACCTGAACGAAGGTCGCTGGTGGTTGGAGTCGCTGCTGCACGACGCGCGGGCGATCGGCATCGCGGCCGCCGTGCGGGCGCGTGCGCTATGTGTGGCCGGCTACCTGGCATATCAACAGGGTGATCTGTTGCGAGCTAAAGCACTGTCGCAGGCGAGTCTGGCGCTCAGCCGACCGCTAGGCGATCAGCGCTGTGTCGTCGACGCGTTGCTGAATCTCGGTGGCGTGGCCTATTATCACAACGAATATGCCCATGCCAGCCAGCTGTATGCGGAATGTCTGACGCTCTATCGCAAGCTCGGCGCTCCCGCCGAGGTCGCGCTGGCGCTCAAGAATCTTGGATTGATCGCGAAGGATCAGGGCGATTTTACGCGCGCGAACGGCTTTTTCGCGGAGAGCATGGCGATTTGTCACGAGTTCGGCGATAAGCGCGGTGTCGCACAGGCACTCTTTAGCCTGGCTGTGGTGGCATACTGGCAGGGCGATTATACTCGGGCCGTGGATCTATCGAAGCAATGCGTGGCGTCATGTCGCGACCTGGGCGATCAGATGGGCGCGGCCTATGGGCTTGAGACTCTGGGGATGGCGGCGTATAAGCAGGCCGATCTCGCGCAGGCGGCGGGGTGGCTTGAAGCGAGTTTAGGAATAATGCGCGAGCTGGGCGATCAGGGCGGCGTTGCTCTACTGTTGAGCGATCTTGGCGTTGTTGTACAGACGCTCGGTAATCGCACGCGCGCGGTCGAGCTGCATGCCGAAGCGCTCGCAATTTCCTGGAAGATGGGCGACAAACGCCGAGTCGCCTTTTGCCTGGAGGGTCTGGCGATCGCTTTTAAGCCGGCGCGGTTTTTAGAGGCCGCGCAGCTTCTGGGTACGGCCGACGCGCTGCGCGAGGCGATTGGCGCGCCGCTGCCGCCCGCCGAGCATGCTGGCTACCAGCGCTCGATCGATACGATCAAGGCACACTGCAGCGACGAACAGGCGTTTGTGGCGGCTTGGGCGACGGGCCGCGTGATGTCGGTGGATCAGGTGATTGCGCTAGGCCATTGGCGATAGGAATAGCTCTGATCGCCGATAGTCTACCGCCGAGGCCGCTCCGTCTCAACCCACGCTCGCGTTCCGTCGCTGACCCAGGTGATCGTGCCGTCGAGACGTTCGTGATATAACTGGGCGCCGCCGATCGTGCGCTCCACGAATGTCTGCTCGGCCGGCCGGTCGGCCTGCTGGCCATCGGTCAGCACCAGCGCGCGCGGGCGCAGCGCGGTCATCATCGGCGTGTGCGGGTCGCGCTCCCAGGGAAATGCCAGCAGATCCACAGGTCGCGGGGAAGCACTGGCGAGCGCCGCTTCTTCGGCAGCGCCGGCGCTATGATCGAACACCACACTCGTCGCACCATAGTCGAGGCGCAGCAATACGCCCGACGCATCGCCATCACCCGCCGCCAGCACGCGCAAGGTTGCTTCTCCAAGCCTCAAACGTTCGCCTGGGCTGGCAATGCGGATGGAGGTCTGTTGTTCGCCAAGTAGCGTGCGCCATTCCTTGATCATTGGCCCGTGCTTACGAGTGGCCGGGGCGAGCGCGACATCGGCATGGTAGCGCTCTAGGGCCGCCACCTGGCCTGGCAAATGGGTATTATCGGCGCTCGTCAGCACCACGGCGGCAAGCGTGCGGTGCCAGAACGGCATGTTTCGGCCAAGCGCCGCCGCCAGCGCTGCCGGGTCACCCCCGCCATCGATCAGCATAAAGTCGCCGCTGGGAGTCTGGATCAGCACTGCATCACCTTTCGTCTCCAGGAAGATCACGCGCAGCTTGCCGTCGGGCCAGCAGCGCCACGCCAGGAATACCAGCGCCAACGCCACGATTGCGATTTGGGCGACGAGACGGCGCGGGAGGCCAGAGGTTGAGTTGTTAGATGGAGGCATGGCTGTTGGAGAAACTCTGTAGTGCGTAGTGCGTAGGGACGCGATATATCGCGTCCCTACGCACTATGGAGAACGACGTCATATGACTCACTGGTTGATAAGTCGAGCCTATTGTAATCGTTCGGCATTACCATACCCAAACACAGCGCTCGGTTCAGACCCGGCGGATGGTAATGATCATTCGAAACAGCGGCCCGCCGGCGATCCGTGCGTCCGCCAGGCCGGCTTGTGCGATCAGCGCGCGGGCTTCGGCGATGGTATAGGCGCGCAGTACCGAGAGCGGCCCGTCGTGGCGGGCCATGGCGTGCCAAGGGCCGAGCGCCAGGAGCCGCGCGCCCCAGTAGGCCAGCCGACCGCGGCACAGATCGTTCACGATCACGCCGCGCCGGGCGACGCGGTGTAGTTCGCGCAGCAGCGCAACGGCTGCCGGCGGGTCGAAGTGGTGCAGCGCCAGCGAGCAGGTCACGAAGTCGATCGCGCGATCGTGCAGCGGGATGGCGAGCGCGTCGTGCTGGATAAGCGGAAAGTGCGTTCCGGCGGCGCGGGCCAGCTGCAGCACATCGGCCAGGCGATCCGAGGCGAATGGGCGCAGATCGTAGCCATGCCGGTGAGCGCGCGCCACCAGGCCACGCGGGCCGTCGGCGCCGCCGGTTGCCACATCCAGCAGCGTTGCGGGTGCGCCATGTGGCAGCTCGCGCAGTAGCGGCCAGAGCGCCCGCCAGGTGAGCGCCGTGCTGCCGAGGTAACGATCCAGTTCGCGCAAATCCTGGAGATTCTCGGCCAGCGCGGCGTAGTCGTGCCCCGGCTGGTCGAGCAGCTCAGTCTCGGCGCTACGCCGCAGGGGTAAAAGACTAACCATGAGGGTTATTTTATCACGCTACCTATCCGTAAAATTTGCGTATTAGCACTACGTATGCTATACTCGCGCGCGCACAAACATGCGCTATGGTGCGGTTCTGCCTTCAACCTCCAATCCAGGTTGAATTTTTATGTGCCTGTCCCGAACTGATTGTGAAAGAGTTCTCAGGTATGTGGTTGACTTTCTATGCCGCTCATGGTATATTTGTTTGTGAAAGAGTTCTCAAAGTTGAGGTGAAGAAGGGACCCACGCCTTATGCGTAACCGATTAGTTTGGATACTGCTCATCCTACTCATCGTCGGCATCGGGTTGCACTATGGTCTCGGGCTCAGGATGTCGCGCGAAGATATCCATATCTCGGCGCGGGCCGAGCCGCTGTGGTGTATTGGCGGCGAGCGAGTCGGCGAAGCCTGTTCCGCCGGTATACCGTTTACCAATTCGCTGCTGATGACTGTGCTGGTCGATCTGCTCTTGCTGCTGGTGATTATCTTTGGGGCGCGCAACATGCAGCTGGTGCCGCGCGGGTTCCAGAACATCGTCGAGACGGTCGTCGAAGGATTCTATAACTTCGCGCTCGGCATCGACCGCAGGAACATCGCCAAGTTCTTCCCGCTGCCCGCCACGATCTTTATCTTCTTCCTAGTCGCAAACATGATCGCGCTGCTACCGGGGATAGGCAGCGTCGGATTATGCGTGCCAGCGGGGCCCGAGGCCGGAGCAGGTGCGCCGGCGGCGGGCGCGAGTTCGTCGCTCTTCAGCGGGCTGCCCGGCTACTGCGGCGCCGGCAATGTTCTCATCCCCTTCCTGCGGGCTCCCGCCGCCGATCTTAACGTGACCTTCGCGTTCGCGCTGGTGGCTGTGTTTATGGTCGAGTACTTTGGCGTACAGGCGCTTGGCTTGTCGTACTTCACCAGGTTCTTCAACCTCAAGGAAGGGGCGCTCGGCCTGTTTGTCGGCATCATCGAGCTCATCTCGGAGATCTCGCGGATTATCTCGTTCGCCTTCCGTATTTTTGGCAACATCTTCGGCGGCGAGGTCATCCTGATCGTGATGTCGTTCTTGCTGGGGTACCTGTTACCACTGCCGTTCTACGGGTTCGAGCTATTCGTGGCCTTCATCCAATCGGTGATTTTCGCGGTGCTGACGCTGGTGTTCATGTCGATTGCAGTGGTAGCACATGGCGGGCACGAGGACCACGCCCCAGAGACAACGGCACACGCCGAGACGCAGATCAATCCGGCATAATAAGCGCGGCCGGCGTGCGGCGGCAGGTCTCGCGATTGCTTTTGAATATCCTTAACAGAACAGCCTTTTAAGGAGGGACACACCAATGGATGTAGCAACTGCTCGGCTGATTGGCATGGCGCTGGCGATCGGCCTCGGGGCGATTGGGCCTGGCGCTGGCATCGGTATTGTCTTCAGCGGCGCGGTGCAGGCGATGGGGCGCAACCCCGAGGCAGAGGGGCTGATTCGCACCTATATGTTCCTCGGGTTTGCGCTGGCGGAGGCGCTCTTCATCTTCGCGCTGGTCTTCGGTATTATGATCGGCTTCGGCATTATCTAGCGTACGCCTGCATCGGGCGCTGCCACAGGTGGCGCCGGCCGGGCATGGCCGAGGAGAACGGAAGTGGAAAAACTAGGCATTAACTTCGGTCTGCTGATCGCCCAGATCTTCAACGTCGTCCTGCTGGTCTGGTTGCTCTCGCGCTTCCTGTACCAGCCGGTGCTGAATATGCTCAACGAGCGCACGCGCCGCATCCAGGACAGCTTACGAGACGCGGAGCAGGTGAAGGAGCAGTTGGCACATGCCAAGCAGGACTACGACACTGAGCTGGCGCGCGCGCGCCAGGAGGCCGCCGCACTGCTAGCGCAGGCGCAGGAGCGCGCCAAACTGCAAGAGCAGGAGATCGTCGCGCAGGCGCGCCAGGAGGCCGATCGCATCCGCACCGAAGCTCGCGAGCAGGCGGCGCAGGAGCGCGACCAACTGCTGCGCGATCTGAAGAACCAAATGGCTGAGCTGGTGACGGTAACAGCCTCGCGCGTGCTGGGCGAAGAGCTGAAGTCGAACCACGACAAGCTGATCGCGGAATCGCTGGCAAGCCTGGGACGGCAGAACTGATTGTAAATTGTATATTGCACATTGTACATTGAGTATCAATCTCTCAATTTGCAATTTACAATATACAATTTATGGAGGACAAGAGTGAGTACGTCCGAATCCCAGGTGTTTGCGCGAGCGCTGTATGATGCGCTTGTCGGAAGTGCCCAGCGATCGCTGAAAACAGCAGCCACTAAACTCGCCGGCGTCCAGGGCGATAGCGAGACGTTCGAACAGCAACTGACCGCAGCGCTGCCCGCAGATGCGCCGCGTGAAGTGCGCAATTTCCTGCTCACACTGGCCCGCGAAAACAAGCTCGATCTGCTGCCAGCAGTGGCTCAGTCGTTCGAGCAGTACAGCCAAAGCAGTGCCCGCCCGCTCACGGGCGAAGTCATCAGCGCGATCGAGCTGGAAGATCAGCAGCGCGCCAAGATCATCGACGATCTGCGCGCGCGCTACGGCGAGCGGCTCGATCTGCGCTTCAGCGTCGATCCGTCGCTGATCGGCGGCTTGATTATTCGCATCGGCGATCAGGTGCTCGACAATAGCCTGCGCGCCCGCCTTAGCGCCGTCCAGCGGAATATGCTGGCAAGTTAAGGGTAGGGCACAGTCGCAAGCCCAGGTCGCGAGGTATCAGAATCATACGCTCAATTGGTGGGCCTACTTGCGACATGCGACATGTGACAGCAGCTGTGGCGGGTAGGTGGCCCCAACCTGGGGAGACCTTGCCCGCCTATTTTGTATCACTTCACTGAGGAGGTGCCGGCCATGGCCGTTGCAACAGATGAACTCTACCAGCGTTTGCTGAAAAGTATCCAGGAAGGCGTGGATCTGCGCCCGCAGATGGTCAACGTCGGCACCGTGACATCGGTCGGCGACGGCGTGGCACGCATTGAGGGCCTCGACCAGGCGATGGCCTCTGAGTTGCTCGAATTCCCGGTCAAGGCTGGGCGCAACGAACCGGTCTACGGCATCGCGCTGAATCTCCAGCGCGAGTCGGTCAGCGCGATTGTGCTCGGCGACTACCTGAGCATTGAGGAGGGCGACCAGGTCAACTCGACCGGGCGGATCATCTCGGTGCCGGTCGGCCAGGCGTTGCTCGGCCGGGTCGTGAACGCGCTCGGCCTGCCGATCGACGGCGCTGGCGCGGTCAACATATCGACCTATCGCCCGATCGAGCGGATTGCCCCAGGCGTGATCACGCGCCAGTCGGTCGATACGCCGGTGCAGAGCGGAATCCTCGCGATCGACTCGATGATTCCGATCGGCCGTGGCCAGCGCGAGCTGATCATCGGCGACCGCCAGACCGGCAAGACGGCGGTGGCGATCGACACGATCATCAACCAGAAGGGCAAGGAACTGGCCTGTATCTATGTCGCGATTGGCCAGAAGCGCGCCCAGGTGGCCCAGATCGTCGGCATCCTTGAGCAATACGGCGCGATGGAATTTACCACTGTCGTCGTCGCCTCGGCGTCGGAGTCGGCCGCGCTCCAATATATCGCGCCCTACGCCGGCTGCGCGATCGGCGAAGAGATCATGGAAAATGGCGTCACGATCGATGGCAAACTGGTGAAGGATGCACTGATCATCTACGACGACCTTTCCAAGCACGCCCAGGCCTACCGCCAGGTCTCACTGCTGCTGCGGCGCCCACCGGGGCGCGAAGCTTATCCCGGCGACGTGTTCTACCTCCACTCGCGGTTGCTCGAGCGCGCGGCACGCCTCAACAAGGATTACGGCGGTGGCTCGCTCACGGCGTTGCCGCTGATCGAGACCCAGGCAAACGATGTGTCGGCCTACATCCCAACGAACGTGATCTCGATCACCGACGGCCAAATCTACCTGGAGTCCGACCTGTTCAACGCCGGTATCCGCCCGGCGCTCAATGTCGGCCTTTCGGTTTCGCGCGTGGGTGGTGCCGCTCAGACGCGCGCGATGCGCTCCGTCGCCGACAAACTCAAGCTCGATATGGCGCAGTTCCGCGACTTGGCGGCCTTCGCCCAGTTCGCATCCGACCTCGACCCGGCGACAAAGGCGCAGATCGACCGAGGCCAGCGCCTCCAGGAGGTGCTCAAGCAGCCGCAATACCAGCCGATCCCTCTCGAGGACCAGGTGGCAGTGCTCTACGCCGCGACCAACGGCTACCTCGACGACGTACCGGTGAGCCAGATCGGGCAGTGGAAGAACGACTTCATCCAGTTCCTCCACACCGCCCACCCAGAGCTTGGTCGTATGATCTATGACAACAGGCTCGACAGGAAATTCCCGTCGGACGAGATCAAGAACGCGCTTGAAAATGCGATCAAAGAGTTCAAGCAGACGAGCAATTACACTGAGTAAGAACAAAGAACAAAGAACAAAGAACAAAAAGTGCCTTTCTCTTGTTCTCTGTTCTTTGTTCTCTGTTCTACCGTGAGGTAGATAGTGCCAAGCACACGAGAAATTCGCAGGCGGATTCGCTCGGTCAAGAACATGACCCAGATCACGCGCGCGATGGAGATGGTCTCGGCGTCGAAAATGCGGCGCGCCCAGCGTAACGTGCTCGCCACCCGACCGTACGCCGATCGGCTGCTCGACGTGATGGGCGAGCTGACCACGCGCGCTTCCGGCGCACGCACCGGTAGCTTGCTCGAGGTCCGTCCGAATATTCGTTCGGTTGGGCTGATCGTCGTGACGCCGGACAAAGGCCTGACCGGCGCGATGATTACCAACGTGCTACGCCGCGCCGGGCGCTTCATCCTCGACGAGCGCGGGCGCGAGCGCCAGGTCGAGACGCTAGCGGTCGGTAAAAAGGGGCGCGATTTCCTGGTGCGGACTGGCCAGAACTTGATCGCCGAGATCACCAAGCTCGGCGATTACCCCCGGCTGATCGACACGTTGGGGATCGCGACGAATGTCATCAACGGCTTCCGCGAGGAGCGCTTCGATGAAGTGTATGTGATCTACAGCGAGTTCGTGAACACACTGGTGCAGCGCCCGACGCTCAAGCGGTTGCTGCCGGTCGAGGCGCCGAACGAGCCGGCCGAGAAGAAGTGGGACTACAACTACGAGCCGGGTCAGGAGGAAGTATTGAGTGAACTGTTGCCGCGCTTCGTCGAGGTGCAGCTCTACCAGGCGATCCTCGAGTCGATCGCCAGCGAGCACAGCGCCCGTATGGTAGCGATGCGCAACGCAACCGATAACGCCAAGGAACTGACCCGCGACCTGACCCTGTCGTATAACAAGACCCGCCAAGGCAATATTACCAAAGAGGTGTCTGAGATCGCGTCGGGCGCCGCGGCACTCGCAGAATGATCATTGTAAATTGTAAATTGTAAATTGCAGATCAGCTCGCCTCAATTTGCAATTTACAATTTACAATTTGAAATGGAGGATCTGATGGCCGGAGCAACCGGGGAAATAACCGATATTATTGGCGTGGTGCTGAATGCCAAGTTCCCGCCCGACGGCACGCCCGAGATCTACAACGCTATCGAGATCCCGCTCGACGGCGGCGGCCGCCTGATAGCCGAGGTCCAGCAGCACCTCGGTGGCGGCGTCGTCAAGGCCGTCGCTATGTCCACCACCGACGGCCTGCGCCGCGGCGTGCCCGCCCGCGACACCGGGCAGCCAATCGCCGTCCCGGTCGGCCCTGCCACGCTTGGGCGGGTGTTCAACGTCCTCGGCGACCCGATCGATAACGATACCCCGGTCGACGCCACCGAGCGCCGCGCGATTCACCAACTGGCGCCCTCGTTCGAGGATCAGTCGACCCAGGCGCAGATTTTCGAGACCGGCATCAAAGTGATCGACCTGATCGCCCCGTTCACCCGCGGCGGTAAGACCGGCATCTTCGGCGGCGCGGGCGTCGGCAAGACTGTGGTCATCCAGGAGCTGATCGCCAATATCGCCAAGGAGCAATCCGGCTTCTCGGTGTTCGCCGGGGTTGGCGAGCGCTCGCGCGAAGGCAACGACCTGATCCACGAGATGCAGGAGGCGCGCATCGACGAGAATACCACCGTGTTCGACAAAACGGTGATGGTGTTCGGCCAGATGAACGAGCCGCCCGGCGCGCGCTTGCGCGTGGCGCTGACCGCTCTGACGATGGCCGAGTACTTCCGCGACGAGGGGCGCGACATCCTGCTGTTCATCGACAACATCTTCCGCTTCGTGCAGGCCGGCTCGGAGGTCTCGGCGCTGCTCGGGCGCATGCCCTCTCAAGTGGGCTACCAGCCGACATTGGGCACTGAGATGGGCGAGCTACAGGAGCGGATCACCTCGACCAAGAAGGGCTCGATCACTTCGATGCAGGCGGTGTTTGTGCCGGCCGACGACTACACCGACCCGGCTCCGGCGACCGCCTTCGCGCACCTCGACGCGACAATCTCGTTGGAGCGCAGCATCTCCGCGAAGGGGATCTACCCGGCGGTGGATCCGCTTGCCTCGACCAGCCGCATCCTCGACCCGAATATTGTCGGCGAGGAGCATTACCGCGTGGCGCGCGAGGTGCAGCGCGTGCTCCAGCGCTACAAGGATTTGCAGGACATCATCGCCATCCTGGGCGTCGAGGAACTGTCCGACGAAGACAAGCTGACGGTGGCGCGGGCGCGCAAGATCGAGCGGTTCTTCTCACAACCGTTCACGGTGGCGCAGCAGTTCACCGGGCGGCCAGGAAAGTATGTGCCGATCGCCGAGACGGTCAAGAGCTTCGCGCGGGTGCTGGCCGGCGAGGTCGACCACATCTCAGAGCAGTACTTCTTCCTGCAGGGCACACTGGACGACGCAATTGCCGCCTACGAGGCCAGCCGCAAATAGAGTTCAAAGTTAAGAGTTAAGAGTTGAGAGTAGCGGTCGTGTAACTCTTAACTTTGAACTCTTAACTCTTAACTTCTGAGGTTTTTATGCCCATACACTTGGAAATCGTTACCGCCGAGCGGGTGGTGATGTCCGACGATGTCGATCAGATCAACGCACCGACAAAGGACGGCCGGGTCGGGATCTTGCCGCGGCATATGCCACTGCTCACAATACTGGACGTTGGTCAGCTCGATATTATCAAAGGTGGCACCACCACATCGCTCGCGGTTTCGGGCGGGTTCATGGAAGTGCTGCCGACCCGCGTGACGATCCTGGCCGACACGGCCGAACGCGCCGACGAGATCGACGAGGCCCGCGCCGAGGCGGCCCGCCGGCATGCCGAAGAGCGTATCGCCCAACGCCAGAGCGATCAGGAGATGGCGCTGGCCGAGGCCGAGCTCCGCCGCGCGCTGATCCGCCTCAGGGTCGCGCAACTCAGACGCAATCGACGGCAGTAGCCAAGGGAGATTGTAAATTGTAGATTGTAGATTGGGAGTATAATCTACAATCTGCAATCTACAATTTACAATCTGGAGTTGGTATGCGGAAAATCGGGATTGACCTCGGCACGGCAAACGTGCTGGTCTACGTCAAAGGCCGCGGCATTGTCCTCTCAGAGCCGTCGGTCGTCGCCCTTTCTACAAAAGATAATCGCGTTAAAGCGGTTGGGTCGGATGCGCTGGCAATGCTTGGGCGCGAGCCGGAAAGCATCGAGGTCGTGCGCCCGATGCGCAATGGCGTTATCGCCGATTATGATATCACCGAGGCGATGCTGAAGTACTTCATCAAGAAGGCCAGCAGTCGCTTGAACCTCAGCAAACCCGAGGTGATGATCTGTATCCCCGCCGGAGTTACGACCGTCGAGATGCGCGCGGTCAAAGAGGCGGCGCTCGCGGCCGGGGCGCGCTACGCGTATCTGATTCGCGAGCCACTGGCCGCGGCGATCGGCGCGAATATTCCGGTCGCGCAGCCGTCGGGCAACTTGATTATCGATATCGGCGGCGGAACGACCGAGGTGGCAGTGATCTCGCTCAACGACATCGTCGTAAGCACTTCGGTGCGGGTCGGTGGCAATAAGTTCGATGAGGCAATCGCCGCGTATATCAAGCGCAAGTACAATGTGCTGATTGGCGAGCGCACCGCCGAGAGCGCCAAGATCGAGATCGGGGCGGCGCTGCCACTACCGCGCCCGCTGTCGATGCAGATCCGGGGCCGCGACCAGGTGGCTGGGCTGCCGCGCACGATCGAGATTAATTCGAACGAGATGACCGAGGCGATCCAAGAGCCGCTCGAAGCCGTGGTGAATGCAACCCGCATGGTGCTGTCGGAGACGCCGCCTGAGCTTTCGTCGGATATCATCGACAAAGGTATGATTATGACCGGCGGCGGATCGATGCTGCGCCGAATCAACGAGCTGCTGACCGAGGTCACCGGCGTGCCGTGTTATGTCGCCGACCAGCCGGCTAACTGCGTGGCGATCGGCACCGGCCTGGCGCTGGAGCATATCGACATCCTGCGGGATAGCCTGTCGGGGGATGACCTGAACTGAGTTGTCAGTTGCCAGTTGTCAGTTGTCAGTTGCAACTGACGACCGACAACTGGCAACCGACAACGAAATCATGAAACAGAAGCTCAACCCGCCCGAAGAGGGCCTGGTGCTCGAAATCGGCAGCGGCGATAACCCAAACGCGCGCTCGAATGTGCTGGTGGATCGCTTCCTTGGCTCGGATAACCGCGAGCGCGGCGGCGATCTCGTGGTCGACCGACCGTTCGTGGTGGCGGACGCGCATCACCTGCCGTTCAAAGACGGCGCGTGCGCATATACGATCTGCTCGCATATTCTAGAGCATATGGACGACCCGCAGCTGTTCGCGCACGAGCTGCAGCGCGTGAGTAAAGCCGGCTACATCCAGAGCCCGTCGGAGATCGCCGAGCGATTGTTCCACTGGTCATTCCACCGCTGGTACGTGAACCTGGTCGGCGACGCGCTGGTGCTGCACCCGAAAGAGCCAGCCGAGCCGATGGGCGAGCTGTTCGACTATCTCTACGAATATAACCCGGCCTACTACTTCTTCCAACGCAGCATGCCCGATCTTTTTTGGGTCGAGCGCGAGTGGCACGGCGCCGACCTCAAGGTCGAGGTGCGCGACACATCGCCGCTGCCGCTGAAAGACCCGGCCGTACTGCACCAACTGGCGCGCCCGCGCCTCAACCTACCGCAACTTGTGGCGCTGTTCTTCTCGACACTGCTGACGCGCACGGTGCGAGCCGATACGCGTAAGAAGATTCGCGCTTTGTTGGGGCAAAGCTACATCTAAACACCAGAACCGAGCACCGGGTACCCTCTGGGTGAACTAAGAACCGATCGCCGAACGCTGGTTCTGGGTTCTTAGTACAGGCTATCACTATTTCGATCCGGGTTTCGCAAGTTCCTTTAGTTCCTTCATTTCCTTCGCATGGCAACTAAAGGAACTAGGATCGCATTTGCGATAGTCAGCACTTAGTATTCGGTTCGATGATTGTGAAAGTGTTGCAATACAGTTGAGAGTAATTACGGTTCATTTGTTCAAGCCCGGTAAAAGCACTACCCTGACCTACGAAGGCGCGCTGCTCTATGAAGCGCCCGGTGAGATGCTGATCCTCGCGCGCTGGGAACGGCCAGCGCTTGAGCTGGGCTACATTACATTCGAAACCGGCGATTTTTTCTACGAGTATCACTATAGTGAGCGCTGGTACAACGTTTTCGAAATCCGCAGCGCCGCCGGGCGACTCAAAGGCTGGTATTGCAATGTGACGCGCCCAGCTCACATCGATGCTAGTACAATCACATCCGAGGATCTTGAGCTCGATCTGTTCGTTTCTTTCGACCGTGCGACGATTAAGCGGCTCGACGAGGATGAGTTCGAGGCGCGCGGTTTCGCGCAGTCCGACCCAGCTACATACACGGCGGCACTGGCAGCGATCGGCGAGCTTGAGCAGTTGGCCCGCGCAGGCGTAGCGCCGTTTGATAGCACAGCATAGGGAGAGGGCGAAGGTGCTGCGCTGAATTATGAAATCCCGGCCTTTTCCACGGAACAATCCGAAAAATACTAGTATGAGAGAAAAGCGACCATGTATGATCGCGGGAAAAAATATACACCCGGAGCGCTCCGAATTGGCTTGTATCTACTGCTCAGCGGGCTGATAGCGGCCTGTGGGCCGGGTGTGCTGGAAGGCACGGCCCCCACTCCGCCGCTGCCAACCGCTGCAGTGATACTCAATACCGCTGAACCGACCGCAGCCCCAACCAACCCGCCGACTGCCACGCAGATTCCGACGGCTTTACCAAACCCCTCGGCAACGCCAGTGCCACAACCATGGCGATTTGTCGTGCTGGGCGATACGCGCACCAGCGGCCTGAAGCCGCCAGAGATCACATATACGATTGTCGAGCGCGCCGCGCAGGCCGAACCCGAAATAACGTTGGCGGTTGGCGATATGATTTTTGCGCTCGATACACAGCCGGAAGTTCGGCAACAATGGCGGTTCTGGCGCCAAGCCGTAGCGCCGCTTCAGCCAAGCCAGGCTGACAGCGAGCCATGGCTACTGGTCACACCAGGCAATCACGACGTTCAGGGGCATGATTGGGCCACCGACCTGCTCGTCGAGGCGTTCCCTGAGCTGCCAACCAATGGACCGGCCGGGTTCGCGCGCCGCACGTACGCAGTCGACTATCGGGGCGTGCGCTTTATCTCACTCGACTCGGAGAGCCGCGACGAAGTGCACCTGCTGAACGACGCGCAGCTGGTTTGGTTGGAACGGCAGCTGCGCGACAACCCGAATCGCTACACGATTGTGTTTAGCCACGACCCAGCGTATCCGGTCGGGCCGCACCTGGGATCGTCGCTGGATGTGTACCCTCAGGCGCGCGACCGGCTGTGGCGGCTGCTGCGCGACTACAAGGCCACCGCTTACATCGCCGGGCACGAGCATCTCTACAATCACCAGCAGATCGACGGCGTTCACCAGATTATCGCCGGCACTAGCGGCTCGTACGTGTACGGAGGCTATGGCGGTGAGTTCTACCATTATGTCGTGGGCGAAGTCGGCGCCAATGAGCTCACATTTGTGGTGTACGACGAGCAGGGTGCGGAACGCGATCGATTCGCAGTGCCCGCGCGTGACGCCACATGATGCTTAATACAGGCTGCGGTTGCCACTGCCAGCGCCACTTCGGCGGAGAGCGCGCGCCGCGAGCTGGGCGATCTGTTTGCCACGACCTCGGCGGATGTGCTGATCGCCCGGCCGGACGTGGCGATCGTCGATTGCTGCGCACCAACCGGCGAGCACGCCGGCATAGCGATGGCCACACTGCTTACGCCAACCTAGGGGATTCCGCTGTATCGGCAGTGTAACTCTGGTCAGTATGATAAAATGATAGCGGGCTTGCGCACCAGGCTACCGGATCCTGACACCCCAGCGCTAAGCCTGTGGCGTTCTCGGGCAACGCATAGTGCATCCACTTACATTACCGTCCGATCGCGCTTTTTCGCAAGAGAAAGCCATGAACGCACTCAGTCCATTCCGTTGACGGGTGGGCTGAAGCGCGCCGTTTCTGTAAGGCATCCTGACGATGACTGAGTATTGCTCGTACGCTCGATGATGAGCAGACAAGGAGCTCAATGCAATGACGCACGATCTATCCTCGCTTGGCATCATCCGCCCAGATCATGTGTATGCCAACCTCTCGGCGCCGCGCTTAGTCGAAGCGGCGCTGGCGCACGGCGAAGGTGAACTGGCAGCCAGCGGCGCGTTGGTTGCACGCACCGGCAAGCGCACTGGCCGCTCGCCCAGCGATAAGTTCCTCGTTCAGTATCCTGGTGCCGCAAGCGCCGATCGGATTGCATGGGGCAAGGTCAACCAGCCAATCGCGCCCGAGGTGTTCGAGCGGCTGCTCGCCCGCGTCGCGGCCTACTTCCAGGGCCGCGATCTGTTCATCGTTGACGCCTACGCCGGGGCCGACCCGCGCTATGGCCTGCCGATCCGGATTGTGACGGAATTCGCCTGGCATGCCCTATTCGCGCACCAGCTCTTTCGCCGGCTCGACGCCGCCGCGCTGAGCGGACATACGCCGGAGTGGACAATCATCTCGGCGCCGCGCTTCCAGGCCGACCCGGCGATCGACGGCACCAAATCCGAGACTGCGGTGATTCTCGACGTCGAGCGCAAGCTCGTGCTGATCTGCGGTACCGAGTACGCCGGCGAGATCAAGAAATCGATCTTCAGCGTTATGAATTATGTCCTGCCGCTGAGCGGCGTGTTTCCCATGCACTGCTCGGCCAATATTGGGGCGGATGGCGCCACCGCGCTCTTCTTTGGTCTCTCCGGCACCGGCAAGACGACACTCTCGGCCGACCCCGACCGCAAGCTGATCGGCGACGACGAGCATGGCTGGAGCGACGCGGGGATATTCAACTTCGAGGGCGGCTGCTATGCCAAATGCATCAATCTCTCACCAGCTAACGAGCCGCAGATCTGGAATGCGATCCGTTTCGGCGCGGTGGCCGAAAATGTGGTGGTCGACCCGATTACGCGCATCGCCGATTATGCCGACGACTCGCTCACCGAAAACACGCGCGTGGCCTACCCGGTCGAATTCATCGACAACGCCGAGCTAAGCGGCATGGGCGCCCATCCGCGCACGATCTTGTTCCTGGCCGCCGATGCCTTCGGCGTGCTGCCGCCAATTGCGCGGCTGACGCCTGAGCAGGCGCGCTACCACTTTCTATCGGGCTATACCGCCAAGCTGGCCGGCACCGAAGTTGGCTTAACAGAACCGGAGGCGACCTTCTCGACCTGCTTCGGCTCACCATTCCTGCCGCTTGCTCCCGAGCTCTACGCGCGAATGCTAGGCGAAAAGATGGACAAGCATGGCGTGCAGATCTTCCTATTGAACACCGGCTGGAGCGGCGGACCAACCGGCCTGGGCCAACGAATTAAGCTCGGCTACACGCGGGCGATGGTGCGCGCGGCGCTGGCGGGCCAGCTCGACGCCGCCGCGACCTACACCGACCCAGTCTTCGGCCTGCACGTACCATCCCATATCGCGGGCGTGCCCGACGCGATCATGCGCCCGCGCGAAACCTGGAGCGACCCGCGCGCCTACGACGACAAGGCGCGCGATCTGGCCCGCCGATTTATCGAAAACTTTGAGAAATTCGGGGATGCACCGAAAGAGGTTGTGGCAGCAGGGCCAAACGTGTAGGTTAACGGGCTCGTGGCCGGCTCCAGTTTGATGCGGTGCGGGGATAGCGAAGCTGCCTCCGCGCCGCATTCTATTTGATTCTTTCAGGCGTTCGTTCCCGCGACCCAGCGAAGTGGAGCGACAGATCTACCGTCTGGGTAGCCCAACAGTTGCAAGATGCCCCAAAATTGAGACATCGCTCGTTCATAGGTATAACTGAGCATTCCCACTTTACGATCGTTCCTGATCAAAGGAGGAAGTAATGGCCCCAGCAACAACAGCCAACCTCGCGGGAGGCCAAAGCAGCGATGCAAGTCCAGTTCAGCGCCGACACGGAACTGAGATACTCCGTGGACTACAAGACGTTCCACGGTCGACTCTGTATGAGGGTCGCTTTGGACGTATGTTTCGCAACCTGCCACCCAGCATCCAGGCCGAGGCGCCAAACGCGGATCTGCTGCGGCTCGCCAATTTCATGGTGGAGGCCCAACCCGCGGAGGGGGAGGACGAGGATAGCGCCCTCGACAACCCCGATATTCCCGCGGGCTTTACGTATCTTGGGCAGTTCGTCGATCACGATATTACATTCGACCCCAATTCAAAGCTTCAGCGCCAGAACGACCCGAACGCGCTGCGCAACTTCCGCACGCCGCGCTTCGACCTGGATTCGGTCTATGGCGCCGGGCCCGACGACGCACCCTTTCTGTATCAGAATGATGGTCTGCACTTTCTGTTGGGTAAGGACCGCAACGGCGAGGACGACCTGCCGCGCAATACACCGGTCGCAGGCGAGCCGCGCCGCGCGCTGATTGGCGACCCGCGCAACGACGAGAATGTGATCGTCTCGCAGATCCACCTGGCGTTTCTCAGGTTTCACAATCGCGTGATCGACACCATCCGTGGAGATGTCGCCCCAGACGAACTATTCGACACGGCGCGGCAGATCGTGCGCTGGCACTACCAATGGGTGGTGGTTCACGACTTCCTGAAGACGATCCTCGGCGAGGATGTCGTGGATAACATCATCCAACAGGACAGCTATACGATCAACGCGGCCGGCGCAACGCACACCGCCAGCAAACCGAAAATCAATCTCAAGTTCTTCCACTGGAAGAACCAGCCATTCATGCCGGTCGAGTTCTCGGTAGCGGCGTATCGCTTCGGCCACAGCATGGTGCGACCCGACTACGATCTGAACGAGATCGTGAAGGAAGTGAAGCTCTTTTCGCCGAGCGCGGATCCGGGCGAGTTCGAAGACCTGCGCGGCTTCCGCGAGCGCCCGCCGTTCTGGGTGATCGAGTGGAAACGCTTCTTCCGGTTCCCCGACAGCGGAGACGACCTGCAGGTCACCCGGAAGATCGATACGCTGCTCTCGACTCCGCTTGGCAAGCTGCCCACAAACATCGACGTGATGCGCCGCTCGCTCGCGCTGCGCAACCTGCTGCGCGGCCAGGCGCTCGAGCTGCCTTCGGGCCAGGCGGTCGCGCGGGCCATGGGTATACCAGAGGAGCTGGTATTGACGGACGGTCGCCTGGGGCTCAGCGAAGATTTGCTGCCGATATTCGGCAACAACACTCCGCTCTGGTACTATATCCTCAAAGAGGCCGACGTGTTGGCCAATGGCAGCCGGCTCGGCCCGGTCGGCGGCCGGATCGTCGCCGAAGTGCTGATCGGGCTACTGGCCGGCGACCCGCTTTCGTACCTGAATATCGCGCCAGGTTGGCACCCCACCGCCGGCGAGTTCGGTGCGGGCGCGGACGGACAGTTTGGGATGGCCGAACTGCTCGCCTTCTCGACCGGCGTAGCAAGCCCTGGAGGTAACGACAACCCGCCTCCACCACCGCCGCCGACTGGCCTACACGTGGGCGGAACGGCGTTCGTCGCGCGCGCCGGCGGCCTTTCGCTGCGACTGCGCGCCACGCCAAGCACATCCGGCCAGATTCTTGGCCAGCTTGCGCCAGGCACGCAGGTGACGCTGCTCGAAGGGCCGCAGGCGGGCCAAGGGCACGCCTGGTGGCGCATTCGCGCCAGCGATGGCCGCGAGGGCTGGGTCGCCGGCGAGAATCTGCTGACGCAGCCCGACTAGTCGATTGCAGGTTGCAGATTGCAAATTATTCTTATCCCCATATCAATGCAATCGGCACAAAACCCAGGCCCAAAAGCTCGCTTGTATAAATGCATTCATGAAGCGATACGAAGGGACACGAAACGAGCGATCATTTCGTGTCCCTTCGTGGATCGAGAAGACCGTCGTTCTAGCGCATAGTTGCGCACGCACTAGCCAGCAGTTGGCGCTTGCACATTCACCAAACCCCTGCTACACTACGCCGCGCTATGACCTCTATCGGCGTTGTTATCGTTTCCTTCAATACCCGCGATCTGCTGCGCGAGTGCCTGGTGTCGCTGTGTGGCTGCGCACTGCCACTGCGCGTCGTGGTGGTCGAGAATGCCTCGCATGACGGCAGCGCCGCGCTGGTGCGCGAATGCTTCCCTCATGTGGAGCTGATCGAGCTGGAGAGGAATGTTGGGTTCGCGGCAGGGACAAATCTGGGACTACACCGGCTGTTTGGGAGCGTGACAAGGTGGCAAGGTAACAAGGTGACAATGCTGCAGAACGATAATCCTGTTTTCTTGTCAACCCCTCACCCTGTCACCTTGTCAGTAGATTATGTCCTGCTGCTCAATCCCGACACGGTCGTCCACTCCGGCGCAATCGAGGCGCTGGCCGGGTTCCTCGACGCGCACCCACGGGTCGGGGCAGTCGGGCCACGGCTGCTGAACCGCGACGGCACGGTCCAATCGGCGGCGTTCCGCTTCCCAACCCTGCTCATGTCAGCGCTCGACCTGTTCCCGCCCGGCGAAGCGCTGCCGGGCCGGCTGTATCATTCGTGGTGGCACGGGCATTACCCACACGAGCAGCGCGCCGAAACGCCGTTCGCGATCGACCACCCGCTTGGCGCGTGCATACTTACACGCCGGGCGGCGATCGAGCAGATCGGCGGGCTTGACGAGCAGTTCTTTATGTATGCCGAAGAGGTCGATTGGTGTTACCGCCTGCGCCAGGCCGGTTGGTCGATCTGGCAGGAGCCCCGCGCGCGGGTGACGCATATGGGCGGCGCGGCCACAAGCCAATTTCGCACGAAAATGCTGATTGCGCTGTACGAGAGCCGGCTGCGCTTCTTCCGCAAACACTACTCGCGCAGTTTCATCCGCCTACACCGTATGATCCTTCAGGCCGGTGTGCTACGCGCCGCACTGTTGGCCTGGCGCGACTACATACGTGGGAGGCTGGGCCGCGACGAGCTGCGCAGCAGGCTGTGGGCGTACGGCAAGATATTTCAGTTATGAGTTTTGAGTTAATCATCCAGAACTCAAAACTCATAACTCAAAACTCAAAACTCACCATGCTAAGTGTTGCGATTATCGCTAAAGACGAGGAGCACCATATCGGCGCGGCGCTTGACAGTATCGCTGGCCTGGCCGACGAGGTGCTGGCGCTGGTCGACGACCGCACGCGCGATCGCACCGCCGCGATCTGCCAGGCACATGGGGCACGCGTGGTCGTCGCGCCATGGCGCGGATTCCCTAGCCAGCGCAATCGCGCGCTCGACCTGTGCACCGGCGAGTGGGTGCTGTTCCTCGACGCCGATGAGCGCGTGACGCCGGAGCTCCGCGACGAGCTTCGCGCACTGCTAAGTGAAGGACGGGCGAAGAATGAAAGGAGGATAGAGGATAGAGGATGGACCGGCTATCTTCCATCCTCTATCCTCTATCCTCCATCTTCAAATGTAGCGGGCTACTGGATTCCACGCTCGAACCTGTTCTTTGGCCGGGCGCTGCGCGGCGGCGGCTGGTACCCCGACCACCAATTGCGGCTGCTGCGACGCGACCGCGCGCGCTATGATGAAACGCGGCTGGTACACGAGTACGCCGAGCTCGACGGCGCGGCGGGTTACCTTACTCAGCATCTGCTGCACCTCAATATCGAGCGGTTCGACGAACTGTGGCGCAAGCAGACCAGCTACGCCATTCAGGAGGCCCAAACACTGTACCTTGCCGGCCGCCGCGCGCGCTGGCGCACCTTCGTCGGCGCGCCGCTACGCGAGTTCTATCGGCGCTACATCGAGCTGGGCGGCTGGCGCGATGGCCCGATCGGCCTGCTCATGTGTGGCACGCTGGCATATTTTGAGCTTGTCAAATTTGTTCACCTGAAAGGGCTAGCGATGACCAGGTGACAAGGTGAAAGGGTGACAGAGCGTGAAGACAGCGACCTTGTCATCTTGTCATCGTGTCATCTTGGCACCGTGTCAGTCGATGACAAACCTCGCGATCAGCATCGTCTCGTGGAACACACACGATCTGCTGCACCGCTGTATCGCAAGCGTGCACGACTCGCTCGCCAACGCGGGCATTGGCTATCAAATCGTCGTCGTCGACAATGCCTCGGCCGACGGCACACCGGCTATGCTCCGCGCCGAACACCCGGACGTTGTGCTGATCGAGTCGGGGCGCAACCTGGGGTTCGCGGGCGGAAACAACCTCGCCTTGCGGCGAGTTTTGAGTTCAGAATCGGGCTATAACTCAAAACTTGACTATGTTCTATTACTGAATCCTGATACTGAAGTTTTCGGCGACGCCATCCCGCGGCTCGTACGCTACCTGGACGCCCACCCCGACGTCGCGGTGGTTGGCCCGCGGCTGTGCTACCCCGACGGCAGTGTCCAGTCCTCGCGCAGGCGCTTCCCAACGGCAGGGGTGTTCTTCTGGGAAAGCACGCCATTGGAGCAGCGCTGGCCGAATAATCCCTGGGTGCGGCGCTACCGCTACGCTGACAGGCCCGATGGTGTCGAGCAGGAAGTCGATTGGCTGGTTGGCGCGGCGCTGCTGGTCAGGCGTAGCGCAATCGAGCGAGCGGGCCTGCTCGACGCCGGGTTTCAGATGTACTCGGAGGAGTTGGAGTGGCAGCGCAGAATAAGGATGAAGGCAGAAGGCAGAAGGATGAAACAATCCACTGCTGAACGCACGTCATCCTTCATCGTTCATCCTTCATCGTTTGCGCACCAGATTATGTACCTGCCCAGCGCCCTGATCATCCACCACGAGGGCAAGAGCAGCGAACAAGCGCCAGCGCAACGCTACCTCAACTTCCAGCGCAGCCGGATTCGCGACGCGCGGATGGTCTATGGCGCGCGCTTCGCCGCACTGCTGCGTTGGTTTATGCGCGCCGCCTATGCCACCGAACTGGCGACCGAGGCAACCAAGTGGCTGCTTGGCCATAAGCGCCGGCTGCGCGCCCAGCGCATCGCCGTGTACTGGCAGATCGTACGCGGTTTGTAGACTCATCCATCAGCACAGATGGTATGAAAAGCGGCATGCGCAGTCGCTTCAAACACGGTATAATGGACCCCATGATCAGGCAAGCTTCCGCCACAATTCGCAGCGGGGCCCTGGGCTTGCTGGCCGGCGTCGCCGGCAGCTTATGCTGCCTAGGGCCAAGCGCGGCGATACTGCTGGGGCTAGGGTCGTCGTCGGCACTGGCCGGGCTAGCCTTGGATCGCACACTAGCGCTGGCTGGCGGGTGCGCATTGCTGGCGATGGGAATGCTGCTTGCGCGGCGACAGGCGCGCGCTTGCGCTATATCTGGCCGCGCATATTGGCGCCAGCCAGCGTTGATGCTGCTCACCTTTGCGCTGGCCTACGGGCTGCTAGGCTTCCTGCTGCCCGGACTCGCCGAGCACCAGGCCGACGCATCCGCCACCACAACGACGTCGGCGTCCGCGCCACGTGCCTCATCGCTGCGCCGGGCTAGGCTGCTTGTCGAGAAGATGTATTGCCCGCCTTGCGCCGCCCACGTGCGCGGCGCCCTCGCGCGCAAGCCATATATCCATGGCTTCATCGCCGAGACCAACGACGAGCAGGTGATCATCGACTACGACAGCCAACAAACCACCGCTCGGGCGCTTATCGCGATCTTCCCAGCTTCCTTCCACATCGAGCTGATCAGCGACCAAGCGCTGCCGTAAGCTGCGTACCATCGAGCCGGTCCAGAAGTACCAATCACCAGTGGACCCGCGTGAAGCTCTGATCGACTCAAAGATAACCGTCCCCCGCGCTTGCTTATCGTTCGTTCCGGCACTCCAAATCAGCGATCACCGATACCAGCTCCGTCGGCGCGGCCGCGCGGGCGGCTCAGGCGGTAGATCGACCTCACCACCTGCGTCGGGAAATGTCATACCAAAGCTACGTTTTAGAATATCGCGAACAATCGGTTCGTGCAGTTCATCGGCGATCAGTGTCACCGAAAGACAACGCGCGGAATCGTGGGGGTCGCGCTCAACATCAACCCGCAGCCAATAAGGCCAGCGCCGCAAGGTCGCAAGGATGCGGTTTTCGGCCTCGCCACGAAGGATGAGACAAACCTCGCCTGCCGCGCTTTTCGAGAGTGTCGTCATTACAAATACCCCTCGTCATACAAAACGAGCCAGCCGATCCGGGCTGGCTCGTCTTCCATCACACAACTTACGCTGCGTTTCATGAGCAGTGCGCGCGGCACAGGGCCACGGCATGGCACGAACAGCGGCAAACCCGCGACTTAATCTGCTATGCTGCCGCCCAGCGCTTAATAGCGGCCGCGCGAACCACGGTTATCGCGGCGCGGCCCGCCCGAACCACCCTTCTCCTCGGCCTCGTTCACCCGCAGCGCCCGACCATCGATCTCGCGGCCGTTGGTTGCACTGATCACCGCAGCCAGATCTTCGACCTGCATCTCGACGAAGCCGAAACCACGCGAGCGACCGGTGTCGCGGTCGGTGATGACGCGCGCGCTCTGAATCTCGCCATATTCGCGAAATAGGTCTTCCAGCTCGGCATCGCCAACACTCCACGGCAAGTTTCCGACGAACAACTTAACATTCATTGATGTACTCCTCGATCTACACCCATCTGTATGGCAGCTGCTGCGCACTGTGCCGCTGTCAATGGTCTGTGTTCTACCAAACTGACTGGCTGCGCACATGAGAGCAGGTGTGGCGCTTCACCATTTCACGCTTACGCTCACCACAGACACTCTTCAGGATGCAGAAAGCGCGGGGAAAGAAGAGGAGCATGGGTGTAAGTGTCGCAGTGCCATAATGTTGGTTAACGTCCCTAGTATACCATACGTAGCAAATTATTGCTTGTGGCAGAAGATATGACCTCCAGGACCGATTAGTACAGCAGTGTGAGTAAGGCCAGTGCGCCAAAGGTTAGAATGACTGCTCCTGCAACTCGGTTGATCCAGATCAGGGCGCCTGCTGAGATTCGTGTGCGCGCTTGATTGATGCCGGCGCTCAGCAACAACCACCAGAGCGCCGAGCCGATAAATACCCCGATCACCAAGATCGCCGCCGCGCTGTACTTGCCATTCGTATTCCCAAGGCCCAGCCCGGCGAACACGGCCGCGAATGAGAGAATTGTCGCCGGGTTGGTGAGCGTCAACAGCAATGTTGCCGTGTAGGAGCGCAGCAGTGTGACACCGCTCACCGCCGCGGCGCGCTCGGCCGGCGGGGCCATGAAGGTACGAAACCCTAGGTAGCAAAGAAATATCCCACCGGCGAGGCGCATCCACACCTGCCCACCAAGCAGCGCGCCAGTAATGAATGTGAGCCCAAAGGCCCCAATACAGCCATACAGCGCATCCGCTGTCGCGGCTCCTAGCCCGGTTACCAAACCGGTTAGCCGACCATCGGTCAGAGTGCGCCGGATGACCAGAATGCCGATTGGGCCGACCGGGGCGGCGATTGAAAACCCAATAATCAACCCACGAATGAGCAGCCCGAAATCCATCGCCTTGATCCTTTCAACGAGACAAAACGAAAACCCGCCAGACCAACGATGGTCTGGCGGGTGCAAATGCCGAACGGAGCACAAGCGCGACTAACCAGACCTCCTGGCGGAGTACTGGCGCTGCTGGGTGCGCAGGCTTGCACGATTGTTTTGAATCCTAACGGTCATAGTAGCAACATGGTGGTGCAAAGCGAATACAAAAATCCGCCTGACCATAGGGGTCCGGCGGATACGCATGCGGAGCAAGGCACAAACGCGATTAACCAGACCTCCGAATGGAGCGCTGGAACTGCTGTTGTACCATACTGTCGTCGCAACACTTCATGGGCCTTATCATAGAGCAGCGGCAGCCCGATGTCAAGCCGCACTTGCTACATCATTCGGCCGATCCCGGAGCGGCAATATAGCCAGCCGGCTTTGTTGCGAGAATACCTCGAACTTAGATCAGAAATGCGAACTTCGTATGATTTACAAGTCAACTCATATGCGATAGCATAGACATCGCAACGTTTAGATTCAGAGACTTGTTGCGGGAACCTTTCGGCCCTGTGCGCTCGTCATGCCCGCATTATCGCCAATTCGCATAAAGGCAGGTGATACCGATGACCGATATTGATCTACTTGGACGCACCCTCGGTCCCTTTGAGATTATCTCGGAACTTGGGCGCGGCGGCATGGCCGTGGTCTATAAGGCCCGCCAAGCCGACTTGGGGCGTATGGTCGCACTGAAAATTCTTCCGCCAGAACTATCGCTCGACAAGAATTATCTCCAGCGCTTCTTGCAAGAGGCGCGCAGCGCCGCCGCGCTCGAACACCCGCATATCGTTCCGATCTACGCGATTGGCGAGGCACAAGGCTACAACTATATCGCGATGAAATATATCACCGGCAAGACGCTGAAGGATGTGGTGCAACAACAGGGCGCGCTCGATATTCAGCAGACCGCAACGATGCTCGAGCAAGTGGCCGACGCGCTCGACTACGCACATAGCCAGGGGATGATTCACCGCGATATCAAGCCATCCAACATGATGGCCGAGCGCAGCGGCTGGGTCTACCTGACCGACTTTGGGCTGGCGCGCGGCAGCGAGAACGCACAAGGGCTGACGCTGGTCGGCACGGTGATGGGCACGCCCGAGTATATGTCGCCCGAGCAAGCTCAGGGACTGTCGACAATCGGCCCGCCGACCGATATCTACGCGCTCGGCGTGGTGTTGTATGAGTTGCTGACTGGACAAGTGCCATTCCAAGCCGACACGCCAATGGGCATGTTGGTCGCCCGGCTGCAATACGCCCCGCGCCCACCGCGCGACTATCGGGGCGATCTTCCCGAAGCGGTCGAGGATGTGATCATGCGCGCGCTGGCTCGCAAACCCCAGGCGCGTTTCGCGACTGCCAAGGATATGATTGCGGCACTCAAGAACGCCGCCGGTCTCAGCACCCGCTCATTCGCCCCACAGCAGCGGCCGATCAGCCCGGCGCAAGGCGTACCGGCTCAGCCGGCGCAGCCGATCAGCCCGCCCATGGGCCTTCCGCCGATTCAGGCGGTTGGCCCGGCCACGCCAGCGCGGCCGATCGGCCCAGCGCTTGAACAGCCGCCAACTCAGGCCGCCGGCCAAGCGCAAAACTCGCCGCCATATGTCATCGCGGCGAATGTTGGCCCGACAATCAGCGCGCAGCGCGCCGCCACACCGCCGTCGCAGCCTGCCGCCTTTGGCGTGCCGACCACTGGCATGCCACCCACCGCCAAGAAAAAGACCGGCTCACGGCGCGGCGTCTTGATCGGGCTGGGCGCGATCATACTGGTGTTGGTAGCCGCGTTTTTGGTCAACACGTTTGTGCTGCAGCGTCCCGACCCGCGGATCGCTACCGGGCTGACCGATGCGCGGGCCGCGCTCGATCGCAAGGGCGGGATCGACGACGCGATCGCCGGCTACAAGCGGGTGCTCGAGTTAGATCCAAAAAATGTCGATGCGCATACCATGCGCGCGCTGATCTTTAATTTGCGCGATCGCGCTAAAGATACCGAGGCCGAGGCGCGCGCCGCGATTGCGGCCGATCCCAAAGCGGCATTCGCCTATGCCGAACTGGCCGAAGCCCTAAGCAGTCAGGACGAATACCAGCAGGCACTCGACGCCGCGAATAAGGCCGTCGAGCTGAACGACAAGCTCGCGTTCGGCTATGGCGCGCGATCGGGCATTAAGGCCAATCTCGCGGTTGAAAATTCCGACAAAGACCTGTTGCACGAAGCTGCCGACGACGCCGATAAGGCGCTCGATTTGTCGCAGAAAGACGATAATCTCAGCCGGGCGCTGGCGCACAGCGCGCGAGGTTATGTCTACTGGCAGGAGTACTTGCTGACCGATGACAAATCCAAGGTCGCCAGCGGCGTGGAGGAGTTCAATAAGGCGATCGGCCTGCAGGGCCAGATAGCATTATTCCACTCGAACTTGGGCTACTTCTACGACGCGCAGGAGGAGCCTGAGCGCGCCAAGGAGAAGTTCGAAGCCGCACTCGAGGCCGACGACCAATATGGCCACACACACGCCGGCCTGGGCTGGAATCTGTACTATCTGAAAGACTATTCCGGCGCGCTGGCCGAGTTCAGTAAAGCGCTGGAACTCAACCCCGACGACGTCGACGCCTACATCGGCCAAAGCCGTGTGTATCAGTATCAGGACGATTCCGATTATGACAAGGCGATCGAGGCGCTGAACAAAGCGGCCGAGGTCGCGCCAAAGAATCCGAGCATTCCCGCAAATATCGGCTGGATTCAGCGCGCTAAAGGGATCGACCTCGAGTATGGCAGCGACGAGCAGAAAACCGCCTATGCCGACGCCGAGAGCCAGTTCCGCAAGGCGCTGGAGTTGAACCCGAAATACATCGACGCGCTGACCGGCCTTGGTTGGGCGCTGCAAGATCAGGCCGATGTGCTGAAGGATGAGGCGAAGTATGATGCGGCGGTCGAAACGCTTCAGCAATCACTCGCGGTCAAAGAAGATCAGCCCTATGCTCATAACGCATTGGGTTGGAGCTACTATGGACTGAAGCAGTACGACGAGGCCGAAAAAGCGTTCAACCACGCGATCGAACTGCAGAGTGATTACGCCGACGCTTACTATGGCCTGGGCCGCACGCTCCAGGACGAGGGCAAGAATGAGGACGCGCGCAAGGCGTATCAGCAGGCGGTCGACAACGGCAGCAGCAACGCACAGAAGGCGCTCGACGAGCTGAAGTAGCGTATGTCTGTGGTACAATCGGGCAACATTCTGATAGCGATATACGGAAACGCCTGTGCTGCGCCGCACCCGACCATATCTACTAACGCCACCAATCTACGATCAACGCGTGCGCTCCGTCAGCTTTTTCAGCGCGGCATTGGGCATCCCCAAGCATTTCTATATCTTTGTACCACCGGATCTGCCGGCCGGCGCCCGGGCGCCGGCCGTATACTTTTTACGCGGTCACGAGCGCGAGTGGATCAATACCAAGGAAGACCCAACACGCGACGGTCAGAATATTATCGACGTCTACGAGCAGCTGCGGGTGGCCGGCGCGATCGATCCGCTCATCCTGGTGTTCCCCAGCACTGCCAGCGACGATAATCGCATTCCAGGCATGCTGCTGAACATGTGCGCGCCGCAGCTGGCCGCCGCGACGCCCGGCATCGGCAGCGGGCGCTTTGCCGATTATTTCTTCGACGATCTGATCCCCTATGTCGACGGCCGCTTCCCAACGATCGCCGGGCGCCGGCGCGGCGTCATCGGCTTTTCGCTCGGCGGCGCGGCGGCGATCGCGGCGGCGGCTCGGCGCCCCGACCTATTCACCAGCGCCGGCGCATACGACGGCACTTTTTTATACGCGGTCGATCGCGGGCGGCGCGTACGCGCTGCCGACGGCGTGATCCGCAACCCGATCTTCGACCCAGCCTACGATCTGCCGCGTAACATGCGCTTCATTGCCCAGAATAGTGCGACCAATCTTATTTTGCGCGGCGACGCCACGGCGCTCGGCCAGGTAACCTGGATTGTTGGCTATGGACCGGAGCGCAACGAGCCTTGGCAGGCCAACTTCTACCGCGGCGAGCACCTGGTACGCTGCCTGGCGATGCGCGGCCTGGCCAATGCGCTACCGCACGAGCGCTTCGCCGACGGCGACCACACCTGGCGCACCGCCGACGCCTTCGCCGAACTGACGCTGCCGCTGCACAACCAAGCACTACGATCATCTTGATCAATATGGATCAAGATCACCAATTTCAGCATTGATATAACCACCAAGAAACCAAGAATCTTATATGAAACTTGGTGTCACCCAGAGGGTACCCGGCGTCTTGGTGGTAAGCCCGCGCAAACTATTTATGCCGTGCTCAGGTGCTTTCGTATAAAATCCATCACCCCTGCGTCCTGGAAATAGCTGCCGTGATCGACCGCGGCCCGTAGCTGCTGGTCCGGCGCGAACATGCGGGTGGGCTGGTCGATCTGCAGCGCGCTGGCAGTATGGACCACCAGGTCGTTCGGCTCGCCCATGAAGACTTGCATGGCCAAGGCGGTGAACGCCTGACGGAAGCCCTGCTGAACGACGTCGGAGATCGCGAAGGTCGATGTAACGGCGGCGTAGCGCACACGATCGTCGAGCCCAGCGGCGTCGGCGGCGTTCAACAGCCCTAAGAAATCGCTGCCGGGCGTCATGGCGCCGATGCCGGGCAGATCGAATGTACTCTGTGCGGCGGCCTTGAGCACCAATTCGAGCAACTGAGGCGCCCAGAACTGCCCGCCGCCGACAGTTGCCAGCCAGCTCCCCAGCGTCATTCCGATCGAGACAAGCCGATCCCAGCGCTCCGGCTCGGCCAGGCGCGTGCCGGCGTGCGGCGAGCCAGCGGTGAGCAAGCGTACCGGGCGGAACTTTGGCTGCCAGTCGACCAGTTCGACCAGGCTGCGTATCACTAGGCCACCGCGGCTATGCGCGATCAGATCGACGGCCAGTTGCAGGTCGTCGGGGATCATACGCAGCAGTTCCAGCGCGTTGTCGAGCGGAGAGATGCCCGCAGTCGGGTGATCGTAACCCAGCACCGCGTCGTAGTTGGCGGCCAGTTGGGGCACAAATTTCCCGCCGCCGCTCCCGGCGGTCGAGCTGTTGAAGCCATGGACATACATCAGCACCCGGCGCTCGCCACCGGGGGGCAGCAGCGCGCGCCATGCCTCGGCGCCGTCGAGCGGCTGAAAGCCATCGTCGCGCAACGCCAGTATCTGCGGCTGGGCCTCGAATTGGCGGATGGCCGAAAGCAGCGCGGTGTCGAGCGGGCTGCGGAGCACCTGCAAAACCCGCTTGGTCACCAGGTTCGTCACCGCGCCAATCGCAATGTCTTCAATTCCCAGCACTGCCGGCTGAGATTCTGGCGCGACCGGCGCACTGCCACCGGCCACCGGATTGACAGGAAAGCGCAGCATACCTGCAGGCGCTTGCTCGCCCAGAACCAGCGGGCGGCCCGCTGGCGCCGAGCGCTCCGGCAACGTCCAATCGTAGATCACGCCGTCGGATGTATGCACCTCGTGCAGCAGGACGTACACCGCCTCATCAGCCGGCTGATATTCCAACGTCGCGCCCGGCGGGGACTCTTCACCCAACACTGCCGGCTGCGGCCGGCTCTGAACGTCGAGCTCGATCGCCGGCTCGGCCGGCGTGAACAGGCTTAGCGGCGCCGTTGTAGCAACAGGTGGCGCCTCGTCGCCCAAGACTAATGGGCCACTCTGCGCGACCTGCGCGGTACCTTGCCAATCGGCAGCAGGTCGCAGCCATAATCGCGGCGTCAAGGGAACTGGGTTTGATCCTGGCGTGATTGTAGGCATGATAACCTCCTACCATGCGTCGGTCGCCAATTCTGCGGTGAAACCTATTGTATCATTGCTATACAAAAATGTTTCGGGGGGCCTGGTTGCCCAGACCCCCCGAAACAAGAGAAGAGAGGAGAAGGAGATATTGGAATTATAGCATACCTTTAACGGTTTGCAAGCGACAATTTAATTCGTGGCACAGAATCTGCTAAGGCGCAAAAAACATGAACTCTATCTACCATCTGGCGCCGACCGACCGCTGGCGCGACTGGCCCGCCGATCAGCCTTACCTGCCGGCCGAGTACACCGCCGACGGCTTCGTTCACTGCACCGCCGGCGATGAACTGATGCTGAGCGTCGCCAATCGCTTCTACCGCGCCGCGCCGGCGGCTGAGCGCGCCGCTGCGGTGGGAGGCGCCGGTGCCTCCAAACGGCGGCGCGGGGGCGGATCTGGCGCCGCTGTTTCCACATATCTACGGCCCGATCGACCGCGCGGCGATTGTAGAAGTTCGCGCAGCGCGGCGCGCGCCGGATGGCGAGTTCCTGGGCTGGTAATTATCCATCCACAGATTACACAGATTACACAGATTGGTGATTCGGATAACAATTACCAAATCTGCGTAATCTGTAGATATATTTGCTACTCGTTTTAGCCAGGAATCACTCGCGCTCCGGGGCCCGCGCGATTCACGATTGTGAACCGCACGCCTGGCAGCGCGCCGAGCCGCCGCGCAACCTCGGCGCGATCGGCGGCGGCGCAGATCACATGCACATTCGGTCCGGCGTCGATCGTGAAGTACGACTGCAAGCCCGCATCGCGCCAGGCGCGCACGGCGTGGATGATCTCCAACGTGCCACTGGTCCAGTAGAACGACGGCGGGCGCGAGGTCATACAGACTACATGCATCGAAACAGCATCGGCCTCGATTGTCGCGCCTAGCAACTCAAGATCGCGCCGGGCGATCGCCCCGCGCGTGGCGCCGAGACGCGCCGGCAGTTCCGCCAGCCGAGCCGGGAAGTAGGCGCTGGTGGCGGCCAGCCGGTGGTTTTCGGCGCTGCCGATCTTCTTGGCGCCGGCATCGACCACCGCCACGACATCGGCCAGATCCCAGTGGTCGGGCGGCGCCAGGCTGACCGCGTACGATTGCTCGTCCCAGGCGGCCGCGTCGAACGGGCCATCCGGCACGCGCCATTCGACGTAGCCGGTTGGAATCGAGCGGCAGGCCGAGCCAGAGCCACTGCGCCGAGTCATGAGCGAAAGCCGGCGCTCATCGAGATCGAGCCCCAGCGCCGCAGCGCCAGCCACCGTCAACGCGGCAAACGCGGCGGCCGAGGAGGCGATCCCCGCGTCGGACGGAAAATTGTTCGCCGACGCGACGCGTGCCCGAGTCGGGACACCGGCCAGCGCGCGCAGCCGTTCGAGCTGGGCGACCACACGTGCCAGTGGCTGGCCGGCGGCGCGCTCAGGAACCTGATTATACAGCGCGATCGTCACCTCGTCGGTTTCGAGCGCCGAGTCGAATGAGACGGTGGTGGTAGTGAGGCAGGTGTCAAGGTTCATCGAAATCGAGCCGTTGAATGGCAGCGTGCGCTCGGCATCCTGCACGCCCCAGTATTTGATGAACGCGATATTCGCGGGCGCCACGGCAGTAGCGGTATTCGTCATTGATATGCTTTCATTGTATGTTTAGTTATCGAAATAACATGGGTGCGTATCGCATGCTGCTAATGCCTTGGCCAAAGCGGCCACCGTGTAAGTTCGATTCCGATCGGTAGTATAAGCATACCATAATCTTGATTGCAAGCTATTGAGAGTGCCGCTCTGACACTCGCGGCGCATACGCATAAAAAAGAGCGCGCCGCGGCAGGTTGATACCATCAACTTGTCCGCGGCGCACTGTCGTATCGGCGCCTAGCGCTTGCCGCCGCCTTGAACTTGTGGCGCCTCGGTGCCGTAGCCGGCGGGTGGCTCGCCGCGCTGCTCGTCCTCGCCGCCCTCGACCACTGAGTGGCCACTGCGATGCTGCAGCGACTGGTCGTTCTCGGTCTGGTTCTGCTGCGCATGCTCATGCCGATGCTCGGCCTTCTCGGCGGGACTTTGCTTCGGCTTGCGGTCTTGCGGGCCCTGCGGATGCGGACGTTTGCTTGGCATGCTCTGCCTCCTCTCTAGCGTAATTGCAGATTGCAAATTGCAAATTGCTTCTAGTGCATACCAATGTAGTCGACTCATGCCTAAAATCCCAAAAGGGTGCTTGTTTATGCACTAGGTCATATCGAGTTTTTCGGCAAGTAGTGTGCCAAAGTATGCCGCGAGCTGATTTCGGCGCAGCTACATCCGAAAGGTACGGCCTTTCCATGTCACACCACGGCCGCTACGCAGGCGCTGCAGCCCCCAGGCCGCCAGCCCAAAATAGATCGCGGTGCCAAGCGGGAAGAGCGCTCCCCACCCGGCCGCCAGCCGATAGCGGCGCGCATACAGCCAACCCCAGCAGATCAGCGCAACCAGCAGCAACGCCGCGCCGTGGGTCGCCAACACGTCGCCGATCGCCAGCTGCGGGTGCACCAGCCGCAGCAATGCACCAGCGCCGAGCAGGTACCAGGGCGTGAGGGCTAGGAGCGCCTGCCGAACGCCAACGAGACTCGATCGACCACCAGCACTCCTATAGCCGGCTACCGCGTTCTTTCCTAATCCCTCGGCCATACTCGGCCAACCTGTATACATACGCACCGCGATCAGATCCGGTGCGGCCGCGGCCGCCAGCCGGTAGCCGGCGGCCTTGACGCGCTGACCAAGATCGGTGTCCTCAAGGATGCTAGCGTGCACAGACCGGTGTCCATCGACGGCGTTATACACAGCTCGCCGGATCATCAGGCATGGCCCGTTCGCGAAAGCGATCGCCGAGCGCGGATCGCTAACCCGATCGAGTGGGTAGAGACTGTAGAGCAGCGCGAAAAACGCCGGCAGCACCACGCGCTCGGCCAATGAGCCCAGCCGCAGCAGCGGCATGAGCGTGAGCAGATCGAGCTGCCGATCCTCGGCGCGCGCCACCATGGCCGCCAGAAGATCTGGCTGGGGAATCACATCGGCGTCGAGAAACAGCAGCCATTCGCCGCGCGCGCGCGCGGCCGCCTGCCAGCAGGCCCAGCATTTACCGGCCCAGCCCAGCGGCAGCGGCGCAGCGATTGTAACTCGCAGCGCAGGCAACTGGCCGGCATAGCCGCGCGCCAGATCGGCGGTGCCATCGGTCGAGTGATCGTCGATCACGATCAGCTCAAAGCGCCGGTACGATTGGCGCGCCAAGCCGTCGAGACATGGCCCGATCCGCGCGGCTTCGTCGCGCGCGGGGATTAGCACTGAGATCAACGGACCGTCGTGGGGCAGCGCCGGGCCAGGCATCAGCGTGGGCATCAACAGCTCGCGCGCCACGTCTTGCGCATACCAGAACGCCACCAGCAGGCACAACAGGCTGATTGGTATCATGAAGAGCATCATCTCATTATTGTATAATAGTAGTCCTAATCATATTGTTTGCGCTGTCTGCGCTTGTAGCGTGCAAACAGTGCAAAGTCAGCGACTATGCGCCTATTCCGCCGCAGCCTGGATCTGAGCCTTGCCACGCCCCGCGAAGGCACACTGGAGGACCTCAGCGCCGTATCGCGGCTGATCAGGAACAGCGCGCATCGATTTACCAGTTTTCCCAACCCCAACCTTCCGGCGCTGCTCACCGGCGCGCCATCCATGCTCCTCACGGCAGGCCAAGAGATCTGGGCTGCTGCAATCGCCGGCTGGCCGACCGGCGCGACCACTTGGCTGCGCACGCTGGCGATCGCCGATGGACTGATGATCGGTCCGACTCTCGATCTGCTGCTGCCGCCATTTCACGATCTCCTGCGTGCGCATCGCATATCACACCTGTTTTATGCTGGCGATGAGTCGGCCGATATTTGGATTCAGCCGGCATTATCGCTACGCGGCTACACGCGCGAGACCGATGTGGTGGTCTATGAGAAGCCGACGCTCGACATGCCCTCGCGCGGTAACCAAGCAGTGCGCGTGCGCCAAGCCGAGGCGGTCGACCTGCCAATGATTCTGGAGATCGACCGGGCGTGCTTCGCGCCGCAATGGAACAAGGACGAAACTGTCATCGGCCCGGCGCTATTCGAGGTACCATATTTTGTCGTGGTTGAGCTGGCAGGCGAGATGATCGGCTACTCCTTCGCGACAACGCACTTCGATGGGAGGCTCGTGCATCTGGTACGAATCGCGGTACTGCCGATCTATCAGGGTCAGGGGATCGGGGTTCGCCTGCTGGCCGAGGTGATCGAGTTTGCCCAAACGTGCGGCGCCGATGTGCTGACGCTCAATACCCAAGCGCATAATAGCGTCGCCCAGCGCCTGTATGAGTGGTTCGGCTTTCACCGAACCGGCGAGAAACAAACCGTGCTGCGCTATGATCTATGAGGAATAGAACACGGATTCACACCGATTAAGACGGATTCTCACCGATTTTTACACCGGCTGCTTGGGTGCATATTTGCGCAGAGCGGCGAGATTCAGGCGAACTCGTGGCCGCCTGGCGGCCCGCGCGCGGAGCAGCACCGTCAGATACAGCGCCAGGCCAAAATAGAAGGCATTCAGCGCGCGAATATCGAGCAGCCCCAACAGCCCATCGCGCGATAGATGTAGGCTATCGAGCCAAGCCCCAACCTGCGGAATTGCCAGCTGATCAATTGCAGCGATCGCCAGCGCGCCGATGATCGCGCCCGGCACGCTGCCGGCCCCACCGATCACCACCATCGCCAGCACCATGGCCGAGATACGGAAGTCGAACTGGTTGGGGTCGATATAGCTGAAGACGCTCGCGAACAGCGAGCCCGCCACGCCGGCGATCACCGACCCAATGATAAATGCCTGGTGCTTGGCGCGTGTCACGTCGATGCCGCAGCTCGCCGCAGCAATCTCGTCGACGCTGAGCGCGGCCCAGGCCCGGCCAAGCCGTGAACGCGCCAGGCGCAGACCGGCGACGGCCACCAGGACCAGCGTGACGCAGGTAATATAGTAGCCTTCGATTGGCGTGCGCAGGCTGTGGCCAAACAGCAGCGGCGACGGCAGCGCGGCGGCGCCGCGCTCGCCGCCGGTCCACTGGTCGAGGTTGACGAATGTCTGGGGGATGATTAATCCGAACGCGATCGTCACAATCGCCAGGTAGTCGCCGCGCAGCCGCGTGGCCAGCGCGCCGTTGATCACGCCAAAGATCAGCGACACAACGGCACCGACAGCCAACAGCATGAGGAAGTTGAGCCGGATCGGCAGGTAGGCGCTTAACTGCCCGCCGGTGAGCATCGCCACTGTGTAGCCGCCGAGAGCGAAGCAGGCCGCGTAGCCCATATCGAGCAGACCGGCGAAGCCCAACACAATATTCAGCCCTAGCGCCAGAATCATAAAGAGCAACACGTGGGTTACGACCAATTGATAGTGCAGCCCGAAGATTATGTCGATCAACGGGTAGGCCGCCACCAATAGCAGCAGCCCGGCGGTGAGCCACGTGCGGTCGCGGCCGATGCGCCGCTCACCTATATCGTCAATATTGGCGCGCGCCAGGCGATCGTCGTCCTGCGCCTCGCCGAGCAGCCCGGTCGGGCGAATAGTGAGCGCAGCGATCAGCATCAACATCAGCAACACCGGCGTCCATTGCGACGAAAAGAAAAAATCGCTGAACGCCCCGAACACCCCTAGGAGCAGACCGCTCCAAAATGCGCCGCGCGGACGGCCGATCCCACCGAGCACCGCAGCAGTGAACGCAAATAAGCCGCTCTGGACGCCATACTCGGTATAGGGATGCGTGTAATAGACCGTAAACATAAACGCCGCCGCGCCCGCAAGCGCACCGCCGATTGCAAAGGCCAGCCGAATGACGCCATTGTGATCGACCCCGCAAAGCCGGGCCATCTCGGCATCCTGGGCGCAGGCCCGCAACGCGCGGCCTGCCGGCGCACTGCGCAGAAACCAGCCCACCAGCAGCGCCAGCGCGGTGGCCAGCAGCAGCACCAGCAGATCTTTGATCGTGTACACGATGTGCAGATTCAGCCCGGTGGCCTGCACCAGGTCGACGTTCGGCAGCAGATCGTGTATGCCCAGCCGCGGCACCTCTGGCACGCCCGGCACGCTATGGTGCGCTCCGGGCGCCGACTTATCGGAGGTGCGCCAGAGCAGCGCCGCCTCATAGAGCATGAATGACACGCCGGCCGTAGCGATCAGTGGGGCCAGCCGCGAGCCGCCGCGAAACGGCCGGAACGCGACCCGCTCGACGGCGACGTTCAGCGTTGCGCCAAAAGCCATCGCCACGCCCAGCGCCAGCGCTAAACCGCCGAGCAGCGGCAGGGCGGCCATCCCCGGCAGCAGATCCAAGCCGCGCACGATGATCACCACCAGCACCGTCGACAGGGCGAACAAATCGCCGTACGCGAAATTGATCATGCGCACCGCGCCATACACCAGCGTCACGCCAATCGCGTTCAGGGCGATCACCGCGCCGTTGGAAAGGCCAATCGCCAGAATTTGCAGCAGCAACTCGGCGCAGCTTGTATTGATCCCACAGGTCATAAAGTGCCTTTTTGAGTCATCGGGTCGACCTCAAACCCGCTTAGCCTGCGGCAGCATGGTACTTTCCATCTTTGTGCGAGTCGTTTTCGCGCCGCGGCGCGAAAACGACCCACATGCCTGATTGAATTATATCGAGCGAGAAACTGTTGGTCTGATGTGGACCTGCAGTTCGGCTGAGGGCCGCAGTACGAGTACTTGTTTCGGCGTCGGCTGGCTGGTCAAGACGGCAAGAATCGTCTGTTCGTCGTGCGGCGGGCCGCTATCCTCGGCCAAAATCTCGCGCAGACCACGCTTGAGCACCTCGGGCAAGCGTTCGGGTATCTGCTGAAGCTGGCGCCCGAGCGTATCGGGGACCTGAATGGTAATCTCGATGGTCATGATGCGTTCCTCGCCAGCTAGGCACGCTGCGATGCTGCCATTGTACCATAATCGACGGCATAAGAACCGATCGCTCCATGCCGTGCTGCGGACCACCCGCTCGCCGTCGGCTTCGAGGGTGCGGCGTGGCCGCGCGCCTTCCGCCGCTTCCGCCACTCCGCGCTTCCCCGTTCAAATAGGGCTGTGGGTCGCGCAGCCCCCGATCGGCTCGCAGGGCGCCAGGCCGGGTACCCGCTGCATAAACAGCCATGAATAATATGGTATGATGCCGCCGTCATCGCAGCACCCCAACACCACCGAAAGTTGTAACAGGCCGATATGCTCCTGTGATTCGCAAGCTATTCTCCGCGAATCATAGGCCTGTTACGCATTGCAAAGTGAGGGAGGAGGTCATGACCCAAATCTCGCGACGGACGTTCATTCGGCACATGGCAGTTGGCGGCGGAACGTTGGCCTGGATCTGCACAGGCATTCAGTTTGCACACGCGGCCGGCCCCGAGGCGTACAAGCTGCGGATCATCCATACCAACGATCATCACGCCCGGATCGAGCCGGTGCTCACGGGTACGCCGCCGGCGCCGCTGCACGGCGGCGTCTCGCGCCGCAAGACATTGATCGACGCGATTCGCAAGGAAGGCGGCAACCAGATCCTCATCGACGCCGGGGATGTGTTTCAGGGCACGCTTTGGTTCACCCAATACCTCGGCCAGGCCGACCTGGAGTTCTACAATGCGTTGGGCTATGAGGCCGTGGCGATTGGCAACCACGAGTTCGACAAAGGCCAGCAGCCATTGGCCGAATTCCTCAAGCGCACTACATTTCCGGTGCTGAGCGCTAATATCGTCGCCGAGTCGTCGTCGCCGATCAGCGGGCTGTTTAAGTCCTGGATCATTAAGGAGATTGGCGGCCAGCGGATTGGGATCTTCGGCCTGACCACCGAGGAAACCGCCGTGCTGAGCAGCCCTGGGCCCAGCGTCAGCTTCGCGAACTATATCGAGGCCGCCAAACGATCGGTCGCCGAACTGAAGGCCCAAGGCGTCAACAAGATCATTGCGCTGACCCACATTGGCATCACCTTCGACCGCGAGCTGGCACGCCAGGTCGCGGGCATCCAGGTGATTATCGGCGGCCACAGCCACACCCCGATGGGCCCGCAGGTCAGCCCGCCCGACCCGAGCCGACCATACCCCGAGGTGATCGCCTCGCCATCGGGCAAGCCGGTGATCGTCGCAACCGACTGGGAGTGGGGCCGCTGGCTCGGCGATCTGACGATCGGGTTCGACGCGAATGGCGATATCACCACTGTGGTAGCCGCACAGCCAACCGAGGTCGCGCCAAGCATCGACCCCGACCCAGGCTTCGAGAATCGGATCAAGGTGCTCGTGCAACCACTGGTCGCGCTGCGCAGCCAGCCGGTGGGCGAAGCTGCTGTTGCGCTGAACGGGGCGCGCGCTGATGTGCGATCGAAGGAGACCAACCTGGGCAACCTGATCTCCGATGCCATGCTTGAAAAGACCCGCCCGGCCGGCGTGCAGATCGCGCTCATGAACGGCGGCTCGATTCGTACCAGCATCGACGCCGGCCCGATCACGCTCGGCGAGGTGCTCGAGGTTCAACCGTTCGGCAATACCATTGTGCTGGTGACGCTGACCGGCGCGCAGCTAAAAGAAGCGCTGGAAAATGGCGTCAGCCAAGTCGAGACGGTCGCCGGACGGTTTCCGCAAGTCGCCGGCATGCGCTACAGCTTCAACAAGGGCGCCCCAGTTGGCAGCCGTGTCGTATCAGTCCAGGTCGCCGATGGTAAGGGCGGCTACACGAATATCGATCCGAACGGCAGCTATCGCGTCGTCACCAATAGCTTCCTGATCACTGGCGGCGACGGCTACAGCGTGTTGACACAGGGCACCGGCAAGTACGACAGCGGGTTCATCGACTCCGACGTGACCGCTGAGTATATCGGCGCGCACTCGCCAATCAGCCCGTCGGTCGAGGGCCGCATTACCGAAGGCACCGCGGCGCCCGCCGGAGCGAACGCGCCGACGACGCCGGCTTCGCTGCCTAATACTGGAGGCGACCTATCGCCGTTGTGGCTGCTGGCCGCGCTTGGCGCCAGCGCGATCGGCGGTGGCGCGCGCCTGCGGCGCCGCGCCCAGCGCCCAGGCGCGCCAGCCCGAGCAGCCTTCGCCGAGGAGGTTGGCGACGAGGTCGTAGTCTAGAATATTGGTAGAGAATCCACGAAAGCACACGAAGAGACACGAAATAATTCACCCATTTCGTGTCTCTTCGTGTGTCTTGGTGGATCATATCGCTCATCGCCATTTGTTAAAAATGTAAAGCCGCCGACGCGGTGATTGCGTTGCGCTTGGTTTTGCGCCGGCTCATGTGTTATACTGGCGCGGTGCATGACCGAAACAAGAATTGCTGAACATACAGTAAGGGGCCATATGGAGGACATCAAACAGGCTGTCGACCGGATCGCCACCAACGTCGAACGGGTGATCATCGGCAAGCGCAAGGCGGTTGAGCTAGTGCTGATCGCGCTGCTGTGTAAGGGCCATGTGTTGCTGGAGGATGTACCCGGCACTGGGAAGACCATGCTTGCCAAGACGATCGCGCGATCGATCGGCTGCTCGTTCAAACGCATCCAATTCACGCCGGATTTGCTTCCATCGGATGTGACCGGGATCTCGATCTTCAACCAGCAGACGCGTGAGTTCGAATTTCGCCCCGGCCCGGTGATCGCCCAAATTGTCCTGTCCGACGAGATCAACCGTGCTACGCCCAAAACTCAGAGCTCGCTGCTTGAAGCCATGGAAGAGCACCAACTCACCGTCGACGGCACGACCTATATGCTGCCGAAGCCATTCATCGTGCTGGCGACACAAAACCCGATTGAGTATGAAGGAACCTTCCCGCTGCCGGAGGCTCAGCTCGATCGCTTCCTGCTGCGCGTGCATCTTGGCTACCCGAATAAGATGGAGGAGATCACAATTCTCCGCCAGCAGCGCCAATCGCATCCGATCGACTCGATCGAACAGGTGATGGGTGTCGAGCAGTTGCTCGAGCTTCAAGAACAGATCAAAGATATTTATGTCGACGAACTGATCGAAGACTATATTGTGTCGCTGACCACCGCCACGCGCCATCATGAAGATGTATACTTGGGCGCGAGCGCGCGCGGTTCGTTGGCGCTCTACCGTACGGCCCAGGCCAACGCGGCGATGAACGGCCGTGATTATGTCATCCCCGACGATGTCAAGCTGCTGGCAGAGCCGGTGCTGGGCCACCGTTTGATCATTAGCCCGGCCGCGCGCATCCGTAATGTCACCGCGCCGACGGTCATGACCGACATTCTCAACGCTGTGCCAGTGCCGGGGGCACGCGCTGGCCGGCGCTTCGAGCGCGACGCCGCCGTCGTAGCCCGATGACGGGCTATAGGTTATAGGTCATGGGAGATCAAGACTCCCATGACCTATAACCTATTGCTTATTGCCTAGCGAATGCTTGTGTAAAGACTTATCATCGAGTATAATGCGCGCTATCAGGCCGGACATAATGCAACGCACACTGAGGAGGGGGACGTCAGCAACCCAAGACTAAAGCACTTGGGCTTGTGTCTCAACTCCCGCATGGAGAGCCGTACACCATAGGCCGGCTGACAGAGCGGCCCACTCGATATTAATTGCAGCGTTGTAGTCTGCTGGAGCAGCATGACCACACACGACACAACAGATGGAGATTGCCCGTTGGTTCGTGTACCAGGACAGGATGCGGTCATCGAAGGCAATCGCGCCGTGGCGTTGAAACGACCGCTGCACCTTGCGATCGAGTTTGTAGGCATCGGCGACTTTGGCAATGCAGCGGATGAGCAGTTGCGCGCCCAAGCCGACCTGGACGCGCAGATCGTGGTAGAGCCGGCGTTGCAGCGGATAGCGCCGAAACTCGTGCGCCTGCCAGGCCGGAGCACTAATCATGTGGCAGGTCTCGTTGGCGCGCTGCAATGTCGCCAACAAGGCAGCATGCTGTTCAGGAGTGGGGTTCAGTTTGACTTGTGCGATCACTTTCACACGATCAAGTGTACCATATCCGAACAGCTGTGTCAATCCAAAGTGGCATTGAGGCGCTTGCTCACAACCCTACAGCGTGTGGGCTTCCGCGCCTATCATATGCCCTACCAGCTTCACATGAGGTTCTTGTGAGCCCAACCTCGATTGTGCTGGTTCACGCCCACACACTCTTTCGGGAGGGGCTGCGCCATTACCTGGCGAATCACCCAGACTTCCGAATCTTGGGCGAGGCTAGCAACGGACAGCAGGCCATCCAGCTCGTCGATTATACCGACCCGGATTTAGTGCTCATGGAGGTTGATCTGCCCGGCGTGAATGGCCTCGAGGTGGCACGCGCAATCAAACGCACCCATCCCCGTGTCGGCATCGTGCTGCTGAATGCCTCGATGGACGGTCAACAGGTAGTCAAGGCGATTCGCGCCGGTGTAGCCGCATATCAGCCCCGCAATATTTCGCCCGAAAAGTTGCTGCGTGTGCTGAACCAGGTACGCCACGGCGACTACCCAATCAATGATCTGGTCCTTTCGCTGCCGGAAGTGGCCGCACAGGTGCTCATGGCCTTCCGCCATATGGCGGTCGATGAAGACACCCAGAGCATCTATTCGCCGCTCTCGCCACGTGAATTACAAGTCCTCGAGCTGGTCGCCGCCGGCCGTACAAACAAAGAAATCGCTGTCCAGCTCGATATCAGCAACCAAACGGTCAAAAACCACGTTTCGTCGATCCTGCGTAAGCTGGCGGTCAACGACCGCACTCAAGCAGTGGTCTATGCCATGCGGCGCGGCTGGATCAAAGTGGTCTTGCCGGGAGACTAGCCGCAGTCGACAGTTTGCAGTCGGCAATCACAAGTGACTTGGCCTGCTTACTGCTTTCTGCCTACTGCTTACCGCTTACTATATGAATCGTCACCACGCGCTTGTGCTGCTTCTCTGCGTTACGCTGCTGATCGCGTCCGGCTGCGAGCAAAGCTCAATCGCCGAACAAGAGCAGATTAAGACCCGCCAGACGCTTGAGGCAGCGACGCCTTCGCAAACACCTTCGCCAACCGGCACGCCCGCACCATCGGCCACTCCTTCGCCAACCGCCGCGCCTTCGCCAACCGCCGCGCCTTCGCCAACCGCCGCGCCTTCGCCAACCGCTACCGCGACGGCCATCCCGACCCTTACGCCACTGCCGCCAACGGCGACGCCGAACCCGGCGTTAGCCAAATTTAGCCTGTGCTCACAAACGGCAGGTCAGACCGACGGCGGGCGTTTCTCCGCCAAGATCGTCGGCATCACCACTACGCTGGAGCCGGCGTTCGAGCGGGTGACGATCGGCCTGTCGCTATCAGGTGAATCGGCCGCGCCACACGCCATCGCGCGCTGCCTCAGCGCCACCGCCGATACAGACGCCGCGCAAGCCGGGTACCGGGTGCTGATCGACCTGGACGGTTGGCTGCACGACGATCTCTTCAAGGCGAGCACTATCAGCCCAACCACGGCGCTTTCGGGCACGACGATTCTCAAGAGCGTGACGCTGCGCTCCGACTCAAATGCTGCTGCGGGCGCAACTCTCGCATTCGGCCTTGAACAGCCGCTGCCGTTCCGGCTCGCGCTCGAAAAAAATCCCGATCGGCTCATCCTAGAGATCGGCAGGACTGGCGCAATCGCGGCAAATAACGACATGCTGAGCCTTCCGGCTTCGAGCGATGCAAAACCCGAGGCGCCGCTGTTTTACCTGCAGGGCGGTGATGTATGGTCATTTGCCGGAGGTAAAGCCAGCAACCTGACTACCGACACACGCGCCGGCCAGTACGGCGATGTGAGTGCGCTCGCCGTCAGCGCTGCGGCCAAGCAAATCGCATTCTGCGCCACGGCGCCGGGGGCCGATGTTGGTGATCGCGGGGCGCCCCGCTCGATGTGGGTCATGGATTTCGATGGAAAGAATGCCCAAGCGTTACCGCTGAAAGACCAATCGTGCGCCGAGCCGGCCTTTGCCCCCGATGGTAAGACAATCGCCTTCACCGTCGACGAGACTGGCGCCAACCCGCCGCGCTTGAGTATTTGGACGATCGGCGCCGACGGCAGTTCCGAGCAGCGCGTGACCGCAGCCGATGATGAGTGGAGTCGCTTCGGCGCGCAATGGCTCGACAATAAACGGCTCGTCTATGCCGCTGCCGCGGAGGATGGCCGCAGCACTCTATTTCTCCGCACCGATACTGGCGCGGAGCAAGACATCGGCGCGGACGTGGTCAAGGGTGATATCTACGAGTCGCTTGGCCGCCCGCTGGTCGCGCCCGATGGCAGCGCTATCGCAATCGAAGGGTTGCGCGCCGATAAGGCTGGCGCCGACCTGCTCTTGTTCGATGCTGCCGGTGCGCCGTTGACAACCCAAGGCCAGATCAATAGCGGGTACTGGAACCGGCCATTGGCTTGGAGCGCCGACGGCACATTGTTCTACCTTAACAGCGAGTGCGCCAGCGAAGTTGTGCAAAGTTACACTGTCCATGCGCGCGCGCTCAAGACCGGCGCGGATCGAGTGGTCGCGGTCGGCGCGACGCTCGGCGGCATTGGCAACTTCACTGCCAACGGCAAAGGGCTAGCGTATGTCACGCTCGATCGCGCACCCGCTGGAGCGCGCGGCCCCTTGCAGATCGACGCCGACAGTCCCAGCACACTTTGGTTCTGGGATATCGGCGGCAATGGCGCACGCGCGAAACTCGCCACAACTCAGAGCGCAATCAGCGACTTGGCCCCTTAAATACTACCCCCTCCGAATTTTAGATGCGAGAGCCAAGCGGCACGAGCGGCGCTTGGCTCTCGTCTATTTCAAAACCATCTCAAACCCCATAGCGCCGTAAGCCGTGTTATTGAGTGCAGAGATGAAAATACTGTTATCTTAAAAATATTTCGCACCTCTAAATAATCATATATTTTCTAAACATTATTAAGAATCCGTCATCGTACTACTTGCCCGCGTATGGTATCATGAGGGATACTAATTCCGCCTACAAAATAAACATCACTCGCAGCGACCTTTTTTCGAATATCGTAACGATAGTGTCATAATTGCCCGGATCTCGGGCATATCGCTGGTATTTGTGGAGACTATTGCTGCTCTATATTATACAGGCCACATGGATTCAGCAACTCTCCGTTCTGAATAATACATTGCACGTACCGAATCATGCCATGTCGCATGTGTTAAAGGAACAAGTATGGGACGACGAATCGCGCTCCTACTAAGCTGCTTTGGCGTCGCCATGTTTGCGGCGCTCGTACCACCGGCCTCATTGGCCCAGCCAGTTGCCACGCAGCCGGCGGTATACGACGAGCCAGGCGGCCTGAAGCCCCCACCAGGGCTCGTGGCATCCGGCGAACCCGTCTCCGTGATGCTTGAGTTACCCGTAGCGACGGCATCACCAAGCGTTGGGGATGCATCTGGGCGGGCTCGAATGCAGCAGGCGGCACTCATCCAAAGCTTGTCGGGGATCAATGCACACGTGCTGTTCACGACCAATCTGGCCTATAATGGAGTCGCCGTCGTGGTGCCGGCCAGCCAAGTCGAACGCCTGCGCCATCTTCCCGGTGTGGCAGGCGTATCGATCATCCCGCCAAAGTCGCCGGCCGGCATCGTAGGCAGCTCGCCCGCCGGCTTGCCGGCAATTGCCGGCGCCGTCGCGGCCGCAACCGGCGCCGGCGTGCGGATTGGAATTATCGATCGCGGTATCGACTACACGCATGCCGACTTTGGCGGCGTCGGCACACCAGCGGCATATGCCGCCAATGATTCAACCATACGGGAGCCGGGCAGCTTCCCGACCGCCAAGGTCATTGAAGGTTTCGACTTTGCCGGCGACACCTACGACGCCAGCGGAGCGAATGGCAGCGTGCTCCCCGCGCCCGATCCCGACCCGCTTGAATGCAACCGGCCATTGATCGGCACCGCGCCAAATCCATCGAACGGCGAAGGCACGCATGTGGCGGGCCTGGCGGCCGGCTTTGGCGTGGCGACCGACGGCACGACCTTCCACGGCCCATATGAGCCAGGCGCCGACTACAGCAGCTTTAAGGTCGCTCCCGGTGTCGCACCTGAAGCGCAGCTCTACGCACTCAAAGTCTTTGGCTGCGCCGGCTCGTCGGCACTGCTGACCGCGGCGATCGATCGCGCGATCGACCCAAACGGCAACGGTCTCCCCGAAGATCACTTAGATGTGCTAGTCATTTCGCTCGGCACGCCTTTCGGCAGCACCGACGACCCCGACGCAATCGCCGTCGATAACGCGGTGCGCGCCGGAGTGGTGGTGGTGGTAGCCGCCGGCGACTCGATCAACACCTTCTACTCGATCAACTCGCCAGCCAGCGCACAGTTAGCGATCGCGGTCGGAGCGGCGGGCAACAGCCAGCCAGTTGCCACTAACTCGGCGCGTGGGCCGCTGCGCGGCAATAGCATCCTTAAGCCCGACATCATTGCGCCGGGTGTGGATGTTCGCTCGGCGGCGGTTGCGAGCGGTGTCGATGCGCAGACAATGAGCGGATCCGCGATCGCCGCGCCGCAAGTAGCCGGCGCCGCGGCGCTGCTGCGGGAGACCCATGCCACCTGGACGCCCGCGCAGATCAAGGCCGCACTGATGAACAGCGCCACGCCAAGCACCGCGCCGCCATCGCTGGCCGGCGCCGGGCTGCTCAACCTCGCCAGCGCTGGCAGCGTCGATCTGCTTGCCTATAATGCCGACGGAACAAGCGGCGGGATAACATACGGCGCACCGTGGGTCGCCGCCGCGTCAACGGCGACTCGCACGCTCCAGCTTGAAAATACCGGCGATATGGCTCGGCAGATCAGCCTTTTCTCCACCGCAGTCGCAACCGAAACTGGCGTAACGGTGAACCTGCCGCTCGGCCCGATCACAGTACCCGCGCATGGTTCGACTCAGGCGATTATCGGCCTATCGATCGATCCGAGCGGGCTTGAATTTACGCCGGATGCAGCGACTCAACGCACACAGAATAATCACGGACGGCACTATCTGGCAGAGCATGGCGGCTACATCCAGATAAGCAATGTAGGTAATCTGAGCGGCACGCGCGTGCGGCCGGCGCATGCCGCGCATTTCCCGAGTGCCGATGTTTATATCGACAATATTTTGCTGAAGCGCTCACTCGATTCACGCGAGGTCAAAGCCTATATCGACATAGCTCCAGGGCCGCATGTTGTGAAGCTCCGGGCAGAGGACTCCTCGCCAACCTCGCCGGTGCTGTTCAGCGCACCGGTCAATCTGCTGGATGGCCGTGACTACACCCTCGCAATTGTCGGGCGACCAGGCGCGCTGGGCATTGTAACAATTGATGAAACCGCGGCGGCACCGCCACCAGCCGGACAGGCGCTGATCCACTTCGTGAACGCGAACCGCGCTGAGCCTAACTGGAATATCGGCCCGTTGGATGTTTACCTCGACGGCACCCTACGCTTTGCTGCGCTGGGCCTTGGCGAAACCAGCCCATACATCACCATCCCCGAGGGGGCGCACGCGCTCGTGTTCTATCAAGCCGGTGCCAACCCAGCCAGAGCTCGGCGTATCGCGCACAAGGACTTCATCGCAACCGCCGGCACTGCGATCCTCGCAGGCACCGGCCGGCATGACGATGACGACAACAGTATCAGCGACTTCGAGCAGCGCTGCTTTATTGGCGTGAGTATTCCACGAGTCAATACAACGCCTCTGGCAAGCGTACCATTCGACGTCTTCCCGACTGTCGCGTCGGATGCGCACGCCGTGACACCCGGTCTTGTCCCGGCCGGCGCACAATCGTTCACCGTCGGCATTCAAAACACGGGCGCGCGCAACGCGCCGATGGCGGGCAACATCGGTACACCGCGAACGCCGCTCGCCAGCGCATTTGAGCTAGAGGCGACCAGCCCGGCGCTCGCCGGAATTAGTCCGGCCCTAAGCGCAGCCGATATTCGCTATGTCGGCGTCACTAGTGGCTACTCAGTGACCCAGAACCTAGAGCCGGACACCTTACTGTTTTTCGGCCTGGCGAGCTATGCGCCATGGTCTACACCAAACGAGATCCAGTTCCAGGTGTACATCGACTCCAACCAGGACGGGCACGACGACTTTGTGCTGGTCAACTATCGCCGATTGGGGAAGCTTCACGGCGCCAATCTCGTCGAGTATTAACATGGCCCCGTTCAACACATCGGTGATGTTCGAGACGGCCTTGGTAAGGGATCTGGCGATACCAGTCAACCCGGATGACCCATTTGGACCGAGAGGACCGGTGCCACAACGATTCTGTTACCACATCGAGACCCGCGCGCGCGACCTCAACTTGTTTGGGCAGGTGCTCGACCGCGTGCCCGACGCCACGTCGGCGCCAGTGGCGGACTGCGCCAATCGCAGCGGCGTGCTGTTGTACGATATCCCTGGCGCTACACTGAAACCTATCAATAGCACCAGCCAGGTGTTTGGCTCATCGCTGGCGGCGCGGCCAATATTCGTTGATGTCGACGGCGGGCAGATATCCGGTGGTGTGAATGCGGCGGCGCTAGCGGCACACGGCGCACAATTGCTCATTTTCCATCATCACAACGCGCCATTCCTGCAAGCCGAGGTGGTCGATATTACGTCGCAGATAACGATCAACCAGCTAACAGAAATCAAAGTACAAGCGTATCTACCGATCGCATTCCACTAAAGGACTTTCAAAAACTCGTCAATAGCGATTGTAGTGCGTAATGCGTAGTGCGTAAGCCCTGCCACTACGCACTACGTCTGCCTCGCTTTTTCTTCGAGGATGCCTACATTTCACTTAGCGATCGAGGGGCAGATCGCGCGCCATCAAGTCGGCGTATGTTTCGCGTCGCTGGATGAGCCGGGCGCGCTGACCGCCCACCAACAGCAGTGCCGGGCGCGGCACCAGGTTATAATTGCTGGCCATGCTCAGGGTATACGCTCCCGCCACCGCGACCGCTAATAGGTCGCCTGGCCGCGCGCGCGGCAACATGATATCGTGCAGCAAAACATCGCTCGATTCACAATAGCGGCCAGCGACATGCACGTGCTGGTCGGCCGGCGCGTTGGCGCGATTAGCCAGCAGCGCAGTGTAGCGCGCGCCATACAGCGAAGGCCGGATATTATCGGCCATACCGCCGTCGATGTGCAGGTAGCGCGACGCCCATTGTCCGTCGTCCGTTGTCGGTTGCTCGTTGACTAAAGACAACTGACCACTGATCACTGACAACGGACTCGGTATATGTTTGGTCGCCACGATCTCGTATAGCGCGACGCCGGCCCGCGCGACGATCGAACGCCCTGGTTCAATCACCAACTCCGGCAGCGGCAGATCGCGCGCGGCGCAGCCCTCGACGACCGTGCGCGCAATCGCGGCGACATAGGCATCGATATCCGGCGGCGGCTGATCGACAGTGTAGGATGTGCCCAAACCACCGCCTGGGCTGATATTACTCACCACCAGCCCATGCCGATCGCGCAACTGCACGGCAGCGTCGAGCAGCACGCCAACGGTCTGCTCGATCGAGCGGTAATCGAAAATTTGCGAGCCAATGTGCGCGTGTAGCCCCATCAAGCGTAGGCCCGGCGCTGCGGCGATCCGCTGCGCCGCGCTGTCGAGTGCTTCGAGCGGCAGCCCAAACTTCGACGCGGCGTGCCCGGTTTGAATATGTGCGTGAGTATCGGCGGCAATACCGGGCGCCAATCGCAACATCATGGCTTGCGGCGCGGCGCGTCCGCTGGTGAGCTGCGCGAGCAACTCGAGCTCATCGAGCGAATCGACCATGATCTTGCCAACGCCGGCCGCGAGCGCCTGCTGCAACTCGGCGCGCGGCTTGGCGTTGCCATGCAGATGGATCTGCTGTGCGGGAAAGCCAGCATGGAGCGCAACAAACAGCTCGCCACCCGACACCACATCCAGTCCAAGCCCTTCCGCCGCCACCAACTGCGCTACGGCGGTGTTCAACAGCGCCTTGCTGGCATAATGGACGCTGCTTGTGCCGGGATAGTGGCGCGCCAGCGCGGCGCGATAGGAGCCGCAGCTATTCCGGAATGTCGCCTCGTCGAGCACATACAGCGGCGTGCCGTACTCGCGAGCCAACGCCACGACATCGCAACCGCCAACATGGAGGTGCCGATCGGACGCGATTTGAGCCGTGTCGGGCCAAATGTGTTTTGGCAACATAGCGTAGAGTTTGAGTGCTAAGTTTTGAGTTGCATTACTCAAAACTTAGCACTTAAAATTATATTAGGTGAGCTCTTTCAACGCAGCCAGCGCCGCATCGTAATTCGGCTCCTGACCAGAGATCAGAACATACTCTACGTGGCGGATGATTCCCTCGGCGTCGACGACGAACACGGCGCGGCTCTCCAGCCGGATCTCTTTGATGTGCGTGCCATAGGCGTCGCCGAAGTTCATGTCGAGGTAGTCGGAGCCCATGATCACCTTGTCGATGCCCTCGGCGCCACACCAGCGCCTCTGGGCGAACGGCAAGTCGGCGCTGACCGTCAGAATATTGACCGCGTCGCCGAGCTTCGCAGCCTCTTCATTGAAGCGGCGGGTCTGCCTCGAACAGACGCCGGTGTCGATCGACGGAATCACGCTGATCACCAGCGGCTTCCCCGCGAACTGCTCGCTGCTGATCGTATCTTTGCCCTTCGAAAGACGGAACGCCGGAGCCCGGTCGCCCGGTTTCAGCTCCGGCCCAACCAGCGTCTTCGGGCCCCAAAAATCGAAAGCGTTGGCGCGCTCCTGTGCCATAGGTAAGCCTCCTTATAGCAAGCACTCCACTTTAGTTCTTTAAGATATAGGCAATTCGGGCATTCTAGAGCGGCAGACGGCGTTTGTCAAATAACTCTCGTATCCTCGTATCGAACGTTTTTTCGTTCTGCGAACGAAAAAACGTTCGATACGAACAACAAATATCCGTATAATATGCAGTGGCACTCGCACCACCGAGAAAGAGAACCATGGAACGCTTCACCAATCAGCCGTTGGGGCCGCGCCCGCACCTAGCCGTGTTCGGGTCCGATAAAGTCGGCAACTTTGTGCTGACCACACCGCTGCTGCGCGGGCTCAAAGAGAAATATCCCGCCGCGACCCTGGATTTCTTCGGTGGCGAGACCACCCGCGATCTCGAGGCTGGCTGCCCGTATGTCGACGCGCGCTTCTCGCTGTATGGCGAGCGCGCGGACTACCTGGCCGATCTGAATGCTTTTGTGGCCGCGCGCCGTGCTGTGGCAGGCGACTACGATCTAGCAATCAACTGCGACGAGTTTAGCGAGCTGAACCTGGTGGTGGTGGCCGCCGTCGCGCCGCGGTATTTGGTTGGCGCCTCGCTGGCGCCCGACTTCCGGCGCAAACTGCCGCCCGGCGAAGGCATCCGCGACCGCATCCTGCGCGACAGCGATTGGAATAGCGCCGCATTTCTCGATCGCTACCGCGAGCTGCTGAGCAGTAACTACCTGGCCGAGATCTTCTGCCAGATCGCTTATGTCGAGACCGACTTCTTTCGCACCGAGATCGCCAGCGTGCCCCCGCCATTCGAGGTGCCCGACGTGCTGGTGCATATGACCACCACGCGCAGCGCCAAGCAGTGGCTGCCAGAATACTGGCGCCTCCTGATCGATTGGTGTAGCTCGCGCGAGCTGAGTGTTGGGATGCTTGGTGGCAAGCCGCAGATCGAGCGCGAGCGCTACCACGCCGGCGGCTGGGAAGAACAGTTGCTACGGGAAACCGCGCTGATCGACCTACGCGGGGAGACCGCGCTACCCGAGCTGGCTGGCGCATTCGAGCAGGCCCGCGCGGCAGTGGTGGTCGATGCTGGGCCAATGCATATCGCCGCCGCGGTCGGCTGTCCGACTGTGTGTATCTTCGGCAACGATGACGATGGCGATGGCGCCAGCCCAATTAATCTGTGGGCGCCCCGCGCGCCGAACGCCATTGTGGTGCGCACACCCGTAAAATGCCGCGCGTGTGTCGAGAATCGCTTCAAGAACGAGGCGTGTATCGTCGCCGGCCACCCGTGCATGCGCGAGCTGCGGCCCGACCGGGTGATTGAGGCGCTGGAACGTGCGATCCGTGACAAGGTGACGTTGTAAGGAACATCGACAATGCCAGATCTGTATCAGCAGCTGCTCGATCGCGCGCAGCGGGTCGCGTCGATCTACGCCGCGCACCCGCATGCCCGCGCGGTGATCGTCGTCGGTTCGCTCGCCCGCCGGCAGTACGACGCCTACTCCGACATCGACATGACTGTGTTCTACGATCACGTACCGACCGAAGACGAGATTCGCGCCGGGCGCGAGGCAGCCCAGGCGACCGAATGGATGCGCTTCCCCGGCGGCGAGGCCGACGAATTCGCCGATTCATTCCTGATCGATCAGGTGGAGTGCCAGGTCGGCCACTGCACGATCGCGCGAATCGAGCGCGACCTGAGCGCGGTGCTGCGCGACTATTCCACCAACCACGAGCAGCATGTGATTGTCGGCGGCATCGGCGAGTCGCTGGCATTGTATGGCGCCGAGCTCGTGTCGGAATGGCAGCGCCAATGTCAGAGCTATCCCGATCCGCTCGCCCAAGCGGTGGTGCGTGAGCATATGCGGTTCGCGCCGTTCTGGGTGTTTGAACGCCGGCTGCCATCTCGGGATGCACCACTGTTTATGCGCCAGTATCTGATCGACCAGGCGCATAAGCTGCTCGCGGCACTGTCGGGGCTGAACCGCATGTACCCGCAGTTGCACTTCAAGCGCATTGACGCGTATACCGTGCGGATGCGGCTCGCGCCGCCGCAGCTGGCCGCGCGAATCAAGCGCATGCTCAGCGTAGACGACGACATCGCGCTTGGGCTGCTGCGCGAGTTGGTGTCCGAAACCTTCGATCTCATGAGCCAACACCTGCCCGAGGTCGATCTTACGGCGGCGCGGCAGCGCTTCGACCAGCCACCGCGCTTCCTGACAACCCGATAAAGCTGTTCTTCGATTTTTCGCTCTACGAGCGAAAAATCGAAGAAGAACAAAAAAGAAGTACCATGCTGCCGCCCGTCCTGAGCTTGCCGAAGGGCAGGCTAAAAGCGCTTTAGCGCGATCACTTACTCTTGGCCACGAGCCAATCCATGGTCTTGCTGGCCAGCCGGTCGAGCGCCTCGACGCACAGCGCCAGGTGTTCTTCCTTGGTATCTTCGATCTTATTGTGCGAGATGCCGCGCAGGCTCTGCACGAACATCATGATCGTCGGCACACCCGCGCGGGCAATCTCGGCGGCGTCGTGCAGCGGGCCGCTGGGCAGGCGATGAACCGTACCGCAGGTTTCGCGAATGGCCTGGTCGCACAGCTCGATCAGGTCGGGGTGGAACAAGATCGGCTCGATGTGCCACAGCCGGTCCCACGACACCTCAATCTTCTCTTCTTTGGCGAAGCGCTCGCTGGCATCTTTGGCTTCCTGCAACATGTTCGCCAGGGTAGCCGCATCCAGGTGGCGCTGGTCGAGCAGTTGCTCGGCGGTCTCGACCACCGAAGTGACGATGCCGGGCTTACACACCACGCCGCCGCTGGTGCACACCGCGCCATTGCCGGCCCGCCGGGCGATATCGCGAATCTCCAGCGCCAGCTTCGCCGCGCCGGCCAGCGCATCGCGGCGCTTGTCCATCGGCGTGGAACCGGAATGGGCCGCCTGGCCGTGCCAGGTAATGCGGTGGCGCTCCACACCGAAGGTGCCCAACACCACGCCGAGCGGCAGATCCATGCTTTCCAGCACCGGCCCCTGCTCGATATGCAGCTCGAGATACGCGGCGGCATTCGCAAGCTGCTTGCTGGCCCGAGTCGCACTGCGCAGATCGATGCCGACGCGCTTCAAGGCGTCCGGCAGGCTCACGCCGTCGCGGTCTTTCAGTTCGGCTAGCTCTTCTGGGTCCATATTGCCCGCAACCGCGCTGGAGCCGAACAAGCTGCGCCCAAAACGCGCGCCTTCCTCGTCGGCCCAGTCGACCAGCCGCACAGTCACCGGCGGCGTGCCCTGGCTGGCGATCCGGCGCAACACCTCGAGCCCAGCCAGCACATTCAGACAGCCATCGAGCCAGCCGCCATTCGGCACCGAGTCGATATGGCCGCCGATCAGCAATTCGCGCTCGGATGCGCCGCGTAGCGTGGCCCACTGGTTGCCGGCCTCGTCGATCTCCACCTCGACTGGGAGCGTGGCCAGCTTCTCGCGCATCCAGGTACGGGCGCGCACCCAGGTGTCGGTAAAGGCCACACGCTGCGCGCCCTCGGCATCGCCGGTGAGCGCGCGCAACTCTTTGAGCTCGTCAATCGTGCGCTGAGGCTGAAGCGGCGCGGTTGTTTCTGCCGTCATTGTCGTATACCTCCCGATGCAATTGCAGATTGCAGATTGTAGAAGGATGCGCTGGACTGAGAAGAGAGTATCGATTGTAGCAGAGGCACCGCGGCTGCGCAACTGTATAATCGATCAGTTTGTCATATAGCGTTTTGTATGGTAGATCTTTTCCTAGATAGAAAAGAATGCCTTCGCAGATGGAACGTTCAGGACGCATGCCCTAGATCAACCCGAATGATCGTAAGCGATAGGATAGTGCAGAATCAAGCAGGATGTTAGAAGATGAATATTGCTGCGATGCCATCAGTACGGGCTAGACACAATCTGCAACCCTTCGGCTTCGCTCAGGGCAGGTCTGCAATTTGCAATTTGCAATTACAACTGGAAGGATCGCCGGATGCTTACTTGGCACACTTTTGAGGCGGCGGAGCCCGCGATTGCGGCGTTTGCGATGCAGCGGTTGGCGGGACGAGTCGCCTACCTCGCGACCGTACGCCCCGATGGTGGCCCGCGCGTGCACCCGGTCACGCCGATTATTGGAGCCGGGCATCTGTTTTTGTTTATGGAGCCAACCTCGCCCAAAGGTCGCGATCTCCAGCGCGATGATCGATACGCGTTGCACTGTGGAGTAGAAGACAATCAGGGCGGCGCAGGTGAAGTGGTAGTCCACGGTCGGGCCGAGTTTGTCGAGGCGCCGGACCGGCGCGCGCTCGCAGTTGCCAGCGCGAGCTACCAGCCGCACGATCACTATATTTTGTTCGAGCTATTCCTCGGTCAGGTCGGTGTGACGATCTACGAGCCGGATGGCATCCGGCGCCAGCGTTGGCGCGCCGAAGATTCCTCTAGGGCTTAGCTCTTCTGAACCACCTGCTTGGGCTGGCTCGCCGGATCGTGCGGCAACACCGGCACGTCGACAGGCGCCTCGATCGGCGCAGCCACCGGCTGCTCATCGAAGCGGTAGAACTGATCGAACAGCACCTGCAGGACCACGGTAAATGGCACCGCGAGCAGCGCACCCATCACACCGCGCGCCTCGGCGCCGATGAACAGCGCGATGATAATCACCAGCGGGTGCACGCCAACGCTTTCGCCGACGAATTTTGGGTACACGATGTTCGCCTCGACATTCGCGACCACCAAATACACTACCAGCACGCCTAGCGCCAGCCAGATCGACGATGTCAGCGCGACCAGCATCGCCAGGCTGGTCACAATCGCCCCGCCGACATATGGGATCAGCTCCATAAACGCCGCCGCCAGGCCCAGCGCAAAGGCGTAAGGTACGCCCAATAGCCCGAGGCCAATACCAAAACAGATACCGTAGAACATGCAGACGAGCAACTGCGCGCGCACCCAATGCCCCAGCCGCTCGCCCATCTCGCGCGACAGTTTCACGGCGGTTGGGCGATGGGCGGGCGGGAAAAAGCGCGCGATGAAATGCGGCGCGAACTGGGCGTCGGAGGTCAGAATAAAGCCGACCACCAGCACCAACAGGACGTTGAGAATCAAGTTGGTGAGCGTACGGCCGATGCCAACCAACAGCGTGCCGACGCCGCCAACCAGCGCGCCCAACTGCTCGCTCACCTGCTGCGACAGATTATTCAGCTGAAAGCGCTGCGCGAATGACGGGAAATACGGCGTGATCAATTTGCCGGGCAAATCGAGCACTGTCTGCGTCAGGTTCGGCAGATTGGCGCTGAGCTGATCGACCTGCTCGATCAGCACAGGAACCAGCACCGCGATCACAATGCTGAGCATCGCAAATAGCCCGGCGTAGCTTAGCACGATCGCCAGCGTGCGCGGGATCCGCAGCTCTTCCAGCCGGTCGACCAGTGGCGTAATCGCGACGGCCAGCAGAATCGCGACGAACAAGATCACCAGGATGCTGCTGAAGTTCGCGACCAGCCACACCAGTGCAACCGCAGCCAGTAACAGCGCCACACTCTTGGCTGTAATATGAATTGAGATCGATTGTGGCATAGTAAGTCCTAATTGACAGAACAGACGCTAGCGCCTCTTCAACCTGGCTCATAGCCTGCGGCAGCATGGTACTTCTCTTTTTCTGTTTTTCATTTTTGCGCTCTGCGAGCGCAAAAATGAAAAACAATAATTAAGATAAAGTACCGCTCTGCCGAAGGCTAAACCGACATTTGATGCGCGAGCGCATAAGTCCAGTAATTGATAAGTAGATTGCCAGCAACATATTATAGCAGGCTCTATGCCATTGTAGCACCCTTCTTCGGACAGCACGGCGCATTGTGGTACAATCGCGGCGTACGCTTGCGGCAGCCCACAATCGATCCATTCAAGAAGGGAGATATGGTGACAAGCGTCGCTCGACCGAAAGCCCCTTTCTCAATACTTACTTCTCAACCTTCGATGCTCGCCGGAATGGTTCTGACACTGGCACTTTTCTACCAAGGCGGCACCGCCGCAGCGGCGCTGCTTGGGCTGGCGCTATTCGGCGGGCTGGCGCTGCTGCGTCCCGACCTAGCGCTGCAGTTCGTGCCGCTCACCGCGCCGCTGTATCTGATTCCAGCCAATATCGCCGGCGTCCGCGCCCAGGGTTTTCAGTTGCCGCTGCACGAGGCCGCGCTGTTGATAACGTTTGCGGCTACTGCGGCGCGATGGCTCTGGGGGCTGTATCGAGGGGCCGCGCGGCGCACTGCTATGCCCGCCCCGGCCGCGCTCTTGCGTGCATACGCGCCACATCTGCTCTTTCTGATCGCCGGCGTGCTAGGCGTGCTGATCGCTGTCGAGCGGTCGCGCGCGCTACGCGAGTTTCGATGGATGGTGGCGGAGCCGCTGCTGTTTTTTGCGCTCGTCAAAGCTTTTGCTACAGGTGCTGTGGATGAAAGACCAGCCCTTCGACCACGCTCAGGGCAGCCGACGAGCGATGAAAGTATCGCTGTTGAGTCTTCGTCCGCCGTCCTACGTCTTACGTCCGGTTTCACTCGTGATCTGCTCATCGCCTTTGTGTTGAGCGGCGCAATTGTTGGACTGCTGGGCCTGCTGCAATACTTCGGCGTCGATCTGGTTCCGCTATTGGGCAAGAAGCAGTGCTTTGCGCCCGATGGCGGAGTCTGCTCAAACGTCGTCGCAGATGGCGGGTTGCGGCGGGTACTCTCGGTGTATGGCCACCCCAACAACCTGGGCCTGGCGCTCGGGCGGGTCTGGCCGCTCGCGGCGGTGCTGGCCCTTACCAAGAACAGAGAACAAAGAACAGAGAACAATAGTCACCGTGGTCTCGCTTTGTTCTTTGCTCTTTGTTCTTTGTTCTGTCTGGGTGGTATCGTCGTGTCGTTCTCGCGCGGCGCATGGCTGGGCGCGGCCGCGGCGCTGGCCGTTCTGGCGCTCGGATTGACGAACGACCAACGACGAACGACGAGAGCCGGCAGCGCTCCTTCGTCCTTCGTCCTTCGTCCTTCGTCCTTCAAGTGGCCGATTGGGATTGGCGCTGGTGTGCTGGTGCTCGCCGGCCTCGCGCTCTCGGTGCGCGGCGATGTGACCGCCGGCAGCACGCCGATCCGCCTGTTGCTTTGGCGCGAGGCAATCGGCTACATTCGCCTGCATCCGCTTGGCATTGGCCTCGATCAGTTCGGCGTCTATCACGACCCTCGATCTCACTTGAGCTTAATCGACCCTTCGCTCATCGGTACCAGCGAGGAATATGCCGCGCATCCGCATAATTTGTTGCTCGACATCTGGCTGCGGCTCGGGCCGCTCGGGCTGCTCGCGTTTGGTTGGCTACTGGCGCGCTGCTTTCGCACGGCGTTCCGCCAGATCGATCAGCCAATCACGCTCGGCGCGCTCGCCGCGCTAACCGCCGCGCTGGTTCATGGCCTGGTCGACAACTTTTACTTCGTCAGCGACTTGGCGTTGGCGTTCTGGTTACTGGTCGCGCTGCTGGAGCTGGCGCAAACACCGCGCAACATCCGTGGCATATAACCTGCATATTCAGGGTGCCCGGCGTGAAAAGCAGCGCCCGCACGCTATAATAATGCAGGGCTTACACGGATGCGACGCTGATACATTGCAGGAGCAAACAAATGGCACAACTTCCCCCACTCATGCTGGAGCGCAAGCTCGATAGCCGCCTGTGGGGCGGCCATACCCTCGGCGCGTGGCTTGGCCTGGGCAGCACGCCCGATCACCTGGCCGAATCATGGCAAGTGTACGAGCACAATCGTGTCGGCGACGGCCCATTCGCCGGGCGCACGTTGGCCGAGTTGGCGCAGGAATATGGTGCAGAACTGGTCGGCATGCGCAACTTCGCGCGCGGCGGAGCCGATTTCCCGCTGCTGGCCAAATTCATCGACGCGGCCGACCATCTATCGATCCAGGTGCACCCCGACGACAAATACGCCCACACCGTCGAGGCCGCCAGCGGTTTCCACGGCAAAACCGAGGCCTGGTATATTTTGCGCGCCGAGCCTGGCGCCGACCTGATCCACGGCCTGAGCGCACCAACCAATCGCGCGGCCTTCGTGGCGGCGCTGCGCGACGGCACGCTGATGAACCTGATGCGCCGCGTGCCGGCTCGGGCCGGCGAGACAATTTTGGTGCCGGCCGGGACGATCCACGCGATCAATGCCGGAATTATGCTGTTCGAGATTCAACAGAAATCCGACCTAACGTACCGAGTCTACGACTATAACCGCCGCGACGCCAAAGGCAACCTGCGCGAACTGCATATCGACCGCGCGCTCGACGTAACGAACTTCGGCGATCAGCCGCCGGCCGTGATCGAGCCACGACGCCTCGACGAAGTGCGCACATTGCTGGTAACATGCCGATATTTCACTATGGAACGCTGGGATATTGGCCGGCCGTTCGATGCCAGCGTCGATCCGGGCAGTTTCGATATTCTGACGGTCATCGACGGCGCAACCGATCTGTCCTGGCCGGGCGGCGCCCGCAGGCTGGCGCGCGGGGAGTCGATCGTGCTGCCGGCCGCCTTGGGCGCCTACCGGCTCGCGCCCGAAGTCAAGGCCACGCTACTGCGCTGCTATGTGCCATGACAGGTGGAAAACAAAGAACGGAGAACAAAGAACAAAAATCGGGGGTGTTTGTTCTTTATTCTTTGTTCTTTGTTCTTGGGTTTTTTCTTGACGGAACACGGTCTTTCATTTACCATCCTTTGTTGACCAGAGCCACACCAACATACGAAACGCCAAGGATCCGATGATGACATACGCGGTCAACCCGACGATCTTTCGCGCCTACGACATTCGCGGCATTGTGGATGTCGATCTCTCCGAGAACGTTTATCACACGCTTGGGCGCGCGGCCGGTACCTATTTTCGCCGGCGTGGCGGCCGACGCACCGTGGTCGGGCGTGATGCGCGGCTGACATCGCCGGCCTATGCGGCGGCGCTGATCGCGGGGCTGCGCAGCAGCGGCTGCGATGTCGTCGATATCGGCATGGCCGCGACGCCGCTGATGTATTTCGCCATGGCCTACCTCAAGACCGATGGCGGCGCGGTCGTCTCGGCAAGCCACAATCCGCCCGAGTTTAATGGCCTGAAACTGCGTCAATCCGACCCGCAGTATGGCGGCGAGCCGCTCAATAGCGAGCAACTGCAAGAAATCAGGCGAATCGCCAATAGCGACGAATTCGCGCATGGCAGCGGCGGCTACGAGCAGATCGACGTCAGCGATACCTATGTGGCCGATGTCGTCAAGCATTTCAAGCTCGAACGCCCAGTGAAGATTGTGCTCGACGGCGGCAACGGCTCCGGCGGGCCGCTCGGCCTACGCACGTTCGAGGCGATCGGCTGTGAAGTGGTGCCGCTGTTTATCGAGCCGGATGGCACGTTTCCCAATCACCACCCCGATCCTTTGAAAGAAGCTAATCTGAGCGACCTGATGCGGACTGTGCGCAAGCAGGGCGCGTCGCTGGGCATCGGGCTAGATGGCGACGGCGATCGGCTTGGCGTAGTCGACGGCGCGGGCACCATGGTCTTCGCCGACCGCTATCTGATCGTGCTGGCTCGGCATGTGCTAAAGCGCGGCCCGGCGCCAATCATCTTCGATGTGAAGTGCAGCATCGTGCTGCGCGACGCGATTCGCGCATTCGGCGGCACGCCGGTGATGTGGAAGACCGGCTATACCAATGGTTCGGCGAAGATGCGTGAGCTGCACGCGCCGCTTGCCGGCGAGCTAAGCGGCCATGTGCTGACCGATATCACGTATCATACCTTCGACGACGGCACATTCGCGGGCTGCTACTTGCTCAAAGCATTAGAGCAGAGCGGCCAAACACTCGAGCAGGCGCTGGCGCCGTACCCGATTCTACCGTCGCTGCCGGAAGATCGGATTCACTGCGATGAGGCGATAAAATTCAAGATTATCGATTATGTGCGCGATACCTTTGCGCCGCGCTATGATGTGACCGATGTGGATGGTGTGCGTGTCGATTTCGGCGATGGCTGGGGCGTTGTGCGCGCCTCGAACACTGAGCCGGCAATCACCACCCGCTTCGAGGCCGTAACGCCCGAGCGCGTGGCCGAGATCCGCGCGCAGATGCTGGCCGCGGTCGATGAATTTATGCAACAACATGCTCACTAATTTCAGATTGTAGATTGTAGATTGCAGAGTGCCCTAATGCATTCTCAACCTACAATCCGCAATCCGCAATCTGCAATGCTATGACTCAGCGCCTACGCCTCATTCGACAACAATGGGAAGGAATTTACACCGCCGAGTTTACGCTCGACGGCATTCAGCGGCGTTGTTATCAATTGGCGCAAACGCTGCTGGCGCATAAATGGAGCTGCCTGGTCGCGCACGACACTCGCTTTATGGGCGGGCAGTTCGCGCGCTACGCCTATCGTAGCCTGGAGGCCCAAAGCGTGCCGGTCTCGTTCTGCCCAAACCCCGCGCCGTTTCCGTCGATCGAGCTGGCGCTGGAGCAGCGCAAAGCCGACACAGCACTACTGATCTCGGCGGGCAATCAGCCGTTCTGGTATAACGGCATGACGATGATCGCGCCGCCAACCGATCGGCCGCTGCTGAATATCGACGCCGCTACACCGGCCTTCGATGATCCAGCGGTGCAATTCCCGGCGCCCCAACTCGACACGACCGATCGAACTCAAGTCGACCTGCGCGGGCCCTACCTGGAGTCGCTGCGCGATGCGATCGACGTCGACCTTATTCGCCGCGCGACGCTGACGGTCTTCGTCGACCCGATGAATGGCACAACCAGCGGCTATATTCCGGCGGCAATCGGAGAAGGCGGCCAGACGAAGGCGATCGAGATCAATCGCGAGACCGACCCGCTGTTTGGTCGCCAGTCGCCCCAGCCTTCCGAGGCCGGACTCAACCGGCTGCGAAAACTCGTCAAAGAAAGCGATTCGCATCTTGGAGTCGCGCTCTCGGCCGATGGGCGCGCGATGAGTGCGGCCGACAACACCGGCGAGGTAGTGGCGCCGCACGACCTGGCGCTGCTGTTGGCCGACTATCTGAGCCGCGAGTATCGCCAACGCGGCGCCGTCATTGTTCCGCAGCGGTCCGATGGCACTGATCTGGCGGGCTTACGCAATTGGGAGACGGCGTCGGGGCTGCGCGTCGAGGTCGTCGGCAACCCGGCCGCGCGGATCGCCGAGCTGCTTGGCCAGGATCGCAACGGACTGTTGGTCGGCGCCATGGCGAATGGCGAGATTACATTGGGCCGCTACGGCGCCTCGCCGGACGCAACACTCGTGGCGCTGCTACTGATTGAAATCAGCGCGCGTTTCGGCAGCAAGCTGCGTACACTCGTAGAGGATGTAAAAAGAAAGGCGTGAAACAGATCTCTAACCGGCTCTCCTCGTTGCGCCACCTGGCCCGTCCGCTGGCGCTGACTTCGATCGGGATTGTCTGCATCTCGCTCGGCATCGCCTATTTTGTGATCGCGCTCTATCGTACCGCCGAGCTGCCGGGCTTTTTCTATTATCTTACGCTCCAATTCCTCGATCGCTGGCTCCGCGGCGCGGCGCTGGTGCTGGTTGGACTGATCATTCTGGCCGCTGGCATCTGGCAGCTCAGCGGTGTGGCCGTCATCCCGTTGGATGCCCGGCCCGGCGGCGACAACGAGTTTGTGCTGGGCTATCGCCGTGCAACCAAGCCCCCGCGCATCACCGTGCTCTCAGGCGGAGCTGGGCTGCTTATTTTGGCGAGCCTGGGCCGCTATGCCAGCCGGCTGGCCTGCGTCACACCAGTACAAGATCCAGTCGAGTACTACTATCGCGCCTCCAGCCTCTACCACTTCGAGAATGTCATCTTCGTCCCGCCGACGCCGGCGCAGCTGGAGGTTGAGGTCGAGCTGGATAACGGAACACGCCACAATATCAAGGAAAATGTATCCCATACTGAGCAGTTGGCGGCTCGCCACGTCGTCCGGGCCTATCTAGTCGATCAGCAAGGCCACGACGCGGCGGTAGCGCAGCATCAGATCTTCCGGCAGGCGCTCGACGCCATCCAGCAGGCCGACGCAATTGTCATGGGGCCCGGCAGCTTATTTGAGAGCATCTTGCCCAACTTGCTCATCCCAGAGGTGTGCGAGGCGATCCAGCGGAGTAAAGCCCGCAAAATTTATATTTGCAGCCTCATGACCGAGCCAGGCCTCACCAGCGGATTCAGCGTAGCCGACCACATCCGCCAGATCGTGCGCTACGGCGGGTTCGCGCCCGACTATGTACTGGTCAACGCTCAGCGGATCGACCCCGAGGTACGCCGGATCTACGAGGCCGCGCATCAGTCGCCGGTGTATCTCAACCCGGAGGAGTACGAAGAAACGATCGTCAGCAAGACCGACCGCGTGACCGCGCGCGATGTCGTTGTCGAGGGTTCGGTGGTGATCGAGGCCGACCTGGCCTCGTCGGTCGTACAACTGACCGCATCGCTCGACCAGCCCGGCGCTGGGCGCACCGTGCGCGTGCTGCGCCACGATCCGGATAAACTTGCCGCCGCCATTTTGGAAATCTTACGAAGGGAATGAGACGAGGATCGAAGATAGACGATAGAGGATAGAAAATCGATCCTCTATCTTCTATCTTCGATCCTCAACTTACGAAATATGGCCGACACTGTCATCCTATTCGAAGACGAGGGCTTTCGCCTGTTCCTGCCGCTGGTCTACTCGCGGCCGGTATTCGAGCTGCGCTGCGGCATCTTCACAGCGCGCGAGCGCGTAGGCGCGCTGCTAGGCCAGCTGCCGGCGGCGATCTGCCGCTCGCATCTCGCCACTGTTTATGGCGCCGGGCGTTGGCCGTTGGGGCTGCTGAGTGACCATACGCCGCTCACCTTCGTCAATGGCCGGGCGCTCGATCTCAGCTGGCTGCCCAATCTGCTGAACGCACCGCTCGACACAGTGTACGTGACCGATAGCGCGCCCGGCGTGATTGGCGGCGCGACGCTCCTGGGTGCGCGACTGTCGCCGAGGCTGGCCAGCGCGGTCTTGCTCGACTTGCTGGAGCAGCGCGCCGTACCAGCGCTGGCCGAGCTGCGGCGCTTTACCCAAGTTGTCGAGCTCGACGCGCGCTTACTGACCTTTCCCTGGGATCTGATCGCCGCCAATGGCGAGCAGATCGTGCGCGATCTGCCGCTGTTAAGCCCCACGACCGGTTGGGCCAGCGCGGCCGATCGGCCGAGCGCTAATCCAGCGCTGGTGATGCACAACCCCGCGCAGATCTTCATCCACCCACAGGCGCGGCTGGACGGCCCGCTGGTGCTCGACGCACGCGACGGCCCGATCGTGATCGACGCGGCACACGTCGAGCCATTCTCGTTTATCCAGGGACCCGCCGCGATTGGCACTGGGGCGCTGATCGCCAGCGCACGCATTCGCGCAGAAACGACGATCGGTCCAGTCTGCCGGATTGGCGGCGAAGTCGAGGCATCGATCATACAGGGCTATAGCAATAAGCACCACGACGGTTTCCTAGGCCACTCATACCTCGGCGAGTGGGTCAATATCGGCGCGATGACGACCAACAGCGACTTGAAAAACACCTATGGGACTATCCGAGTGGTGCTCGAAGGGCTAGGGCAAATCGACAGCGGCGTGCTCAAACTGGGCTGCTTCCTGGCTGATCACGTTAAGCTGGGCATTGGGCTGCATCTGAACGGCGGCGCGGTGATTGGCACCGGCTCAAACATCTTCGGGGTGCACTTCGCACCCAAGACCATCCCGCCATTCACATGGGGTGGTGAGGTGTTCCGAGAGTATCGCATCGACCGTATGATCGAGGTGGCCAGGAAAGTGATGGGCCGTCGCAAGGTTCCGCTCACGCCCGCCCACGAGACGCTGCTGCGCGAGGTGTTCCGGATGACGCGCGGCAGCCGCGCCGATATCGCCGAAGGCGCGCGGCCACGCGCACTGGCGCTACCGCGATCGAGCGCCGAAGCAAGCCTGGCGCGCGCCGAGGCCGATGCTATCCGCGCATTCGAGATGGCTGAACACTCATGATAGTTACCTAGTGCGTAGTGCGTAGATTCACATCACACTACGCACTACGTATTACGGACTACGGAAATGGCAGACACATCACACATTGTCGCGATCGGCGGCGGCGGCGGCGCGACACAAGTGCTCAAGGCGGCTCAGCCCCTGGCCGATCGGCTGACAGCGATTGTTGCGGTGACCGACACCGGCCGCTCGACCGGGTTGGCGCGGGCGATCGGCGGAATCCCGGCGCCGGGCGATCTACGCGCCACGATCGCCTCTTTCGCCAGTGATCCGCTGATCGCCGAGCTTCTGCAACACCGCTTCAACGGCGCGGGCATCCCGCAGCTTGAGGGCATGGCTTTCGGTAATCTACTGATCGCCGCACTCGCACAAGTCCTGGGCGATTTCGACGCCGCGGTGCAACATGTTGCGCGGCTGGCCGGCTGCTCCGCCAATGTGCTGCCGGTCGCCACCGCCAACACCGATATCTGCGCCGAGCTGACCGACGGCACAATCGTCGCCGGCGAGCTGCATGTTCGCGGGTTGCATAAGCCGCCGATCCAACGTCTATTCCTGCGCGAGCCGGCGGCAGCCAACCCGGCCGCGCTTGCCGCCATCCGCAGCGCCGATCTGCTGGTGATCGGCCCCGGCAGCCTGTTTACTTCGCTGCTGGCCACGCTGATCTTTGGCGGCATCGCCGACGCGGTCCGCGCGTGCAAGGGCACGGTTGTCTATATCGGCAACACGACCACCCAGCCCGGCCAGACCGACGGCTACACTGCTCGCGATCATGTTGCGCGAATCGCCGAAGCGTTGGGCCCCGGCGCGCCGCATGTGGCGCTGATTAACCGTAGCCAGCGCACTGATGCTGAGCTGGCGCGCTACGCCGCCGATGGCGTGTTCCTGCTTCAGCCCGACGATGCTGAGATCGCTGCGATTCGCCGATTGGGCGTCGAGCCGATTGTACGTGATTTCAGCGAGCCATCTGGCGCCAGGCGCGAGCTGTGGAACAAGCAAGATACCGTGCGCCATGACTCAGCCGCGCTCGGCATTGCCTTGAAAGAGTTGCTGATGCGCTCATCGCCCTTGTAGACTTTTAGCTTAACGCATATGTACGGAGAACGCAAAACTCAAACGCCCAGAGGGCAGGCGGAACTCGATACGCTGGCGGCACGCTACCCGCGCACCATTGCGGCCTTCACCGCCATGGGCGCCCTCGAGCATCTGGAGCGTATCATCAAGCTCGATACCTCTTGGGACGAGCTCCGTCGAACAACCGAGCATCGAGAGCAAAGAACCGAGCAGCAGGCAGAGTTTTATTCACAATCTGCAACCTGCAATCTGCAATCTGCAATCCAGTATGACCTGATCTACGCCGGCGGCGGCTTGGGCCTGCTGCACGCGGTTGTGATGGCGCAGCGTGGTTACCGCGTGCTGCTATTCGATCGAGGCGAAGTCGGCTGCGCGCACCGCGAGTGGAATATCTCGCGCGAAGAGCTCCGCGCATTGATCGAGGTTGGTTTTTGCAGCTGGAGCGAACTGGACGAGATCGTGGTGGCCGAGTATGATATCGGCGTTGTACGCTTCCACGCGCCCAAACCCGCCGACATGACCGAGCTGCGCATGGCCGATGTGCTGCATATAGCACTCGACGCCGGCGGGCTGCTGCGGCTGGCCCGCCGCAAGCTAGCCGAGGCCGGCGGGGTCATCCTCGATCACCGCGCCTTTCGCGGGGTGACCGTCGGAGCGTATGGGCCAATGTCCGTAGTGGTCGAGCTGGCGCGTGACGATGGCGCGCTCGAGCGCCACACCGCCCGGCTGCTGCTCGACGGCATGGGCAGCAGCTCACCACTGGCGCTGCGGCGCTTCGCCGCCGGCACCGGGTGGCGCCAACAGCGCCAGCCCTTCGCCGGAGTCTGCCCAACGGTTGGAACGGTCGCTGCGGGCTTCGTCGCCGGCGCTGCGCCCAACCAACACAACCCGCGCATCGGCGATATTCTCATCAGCGTCGCCGATGCCCAACGTGGCCAGCAATATATGTGGGAAGGCTTTCCCGGGCGCGGCGATGACCTTACTGTCTATCTGTTCTATTATGACATACTAGGAGAGAACCGAGGACCAAGAACCAAGAACCACCGCATAACCACGAGCGGTTCTCAGTTGACCCTGCGGGTGCCCGTTCTCGGTTCTAGTGCCCCCAATCTGATGCAGCTCTTCGAAGACTACTTCACCCTGCTGCCAACCTACAAGCGGCCTGGGCCAGAGTTTCGGCATATCAAGCCGGTATATGGCTACATCCCAGCGCGCCACGGCCTGCGCTGGCAAGCGGCCCCACTGCTGCGAGGCGTGCTGCCAATCGGCGATTCGGCCGCGCAGCAATCGCCGCTAACATTCTGCGGCTTTGGCTCGCATGTGCGTAACCTTGCGCGCACTACCGAACTACTGCACGAGGCGCTGCGCCACGATTTGCTTACGCCGGCCCAGCTCCAGCCAATCAGCGCCTACCAGGTGAATGTCTCGCTCAACTGGGTTTTTAGCCGGTTCATGCAGCCCTGGCGCGCCCCCGACGACGTCAACAAACTTCAGAACCTGTTTCTAGGCGTGCTGAACGACCTGGGCGAGGACCTAGCGCGGCGATTCTTTCGCGACCATATGCGCTGGGCCGACTACCACCGCATGGTGCTGGGCATGTTCAGGCGCCATCCGCGGATCATTTTGATCGCCTGGCAGGTGCTTGGCCCAGCCGGTGTGCGCCAGTGGATCGGCGACTACCTGGGCTACAGCTGCGCCGCCTTAGCGGCCTGGGCCGGCCGGCGAATTGGCGCGAGGGGGCGGGCGGCGCTCGCAAACAGCCTGGCGCGCTTTGCGCCGGCGATCGGACTGCGCCTGCGCGCGCACTTCGCCGAATGGCGCGCCATGGGCTGGATATGACGAATTGTTCTCAAAAGTTGACATCAACCACCATCGTATCTATACTGCGACTCGCACGTTTCACATTTAGAGTATAGGCGATCTCGATTCAAAGTTGTTGCAGTTTTGCCTCGTACGGACGAGACGTGAGGTAGTGTAGATACGACAATAAATGACAATAACGTCATTTTCACCAACCTCATTACCCACCTGAACTTATACATCATCCGCTGGGCTTGGGTTATCGCCCGCTGCCAGGGCGGAAACAGGCGTCCGTGGAGGGCGCAATCCACGTCTCTCAGCAGCGTAACTCCTAACTCTATTAAAAAAATATAACAAAAGCGTCATCGAACCTTACCACCGATTCACCGTCTTTTCAAAGGCATCGACTATCCTGATCGCCGAGCAGCTTGATCGCCAGGCGAGCTTGTGCGGCGTTGTGTTGTTCGGATCATCAACATTTTCGCACGTTCCAACCTACGAACCAGCACACGATTTGAGATTGTTAGAACCGGCGCCACCCCGTCGGAAGAAAGGATTGACCATATCGACAAAAAATAGCTGGACACGCTGACCCGCATCGTAGATGCTCGATGGATGCATTATCCGAAAGGCCGGGTTGCCTTGGGCGATCTGTTGGTCAGCTGAGCCCGCCAGGTTGTTTGTTGTACGCCTGCCGGAAACGGAGTTCCATGTAGCACTCCAAATCCACCCGCAACATGAACAAGGAGTGAAATACCAATGAAACGAAAGCTTTTGGCTTTCAGTATGACCATGGCGCTACTGCTGAGTGTATTCTCAGTCGCGAATGTTGGCGCTCATACCGTTACGGTTGAAATCAATAATCCGCAGCTACCCACCCCCAGCCGCACTGATTGGTTCGGCGTTCAGCCCGACACCGGCCAGGGCGCGATCATGCGCAACAAGGCCCAGCAAGGCGAATTTGTTTTCAACGACGCAACCAAAACTGATCATCGCCTCATTAGCACACCCGTCGTCACGCGAGCAGCCGATCTAGACTGGTTCAGCGTGACGGCCGACCCAACTAACATCTACTTCTTTGCAAAAGTCGAACGGTACAACGGTATCACGCAAAGCCCGTCGATTGAATTAATGATCACGATCGACACCGATCAAGTCTCGGTTACCAATAACGCAGTCAAAACTCAGCTGCCGATCACTCCCGCCCCTGTCGCGCAGACCAACGTGCCGAGCGACGCGGCCTGGGAGTATGCGGTCGACACCACCTTTAGCCCCGGCCCCGGCGGTAACGCCCCGCCATACGTGAGTGGCACGACCAAGATCTGGTCGAACGGCACCGGCACCCAGATCTCCACGGACTGCGGCGGCACATGCGGCCTTTCGCAGCTGGCCTCTGCAGCGGTCAACCAGGGCAGCTTCGTCGAGCTCGCCATTCCTTGGACCTTGTTTGCGGGAGCCGGCATCAAGCCGACCCTCGGGAGCGCGAATTTCCTGCGCTTCACCGTCGCGACAATGTACGCCAACCACGTGATCCCGTCCGACGGCTTCAATTCGCCGGTGATCGATGTGCTGGGCATCGGCAAGACGCTAGACGATATCCAGGATGGCACGATGGCCTCCACTGACGCGTTCGATGTCCACTTCGACACCAACCCGGCGCCGATCAACGCGACCTATGAGCCATACGCGCCGCTGCTGGTCACCGAGTTCCAGCCCAACCCGGTGGACACCGACAGCCCCGGACCGACCAATCAATCGAAAGATTCGGAGTGGATCGAGATCTACAACCCGAATTCATTCGCTATCAATCTGACCAACTACAAGATCGGCAACGCCGCCAAGCGCGGCTCCGGGCAGGGCATGTTCCGCTTCACGAGCGGCGCGATCGCCTCAAAGGACACTGTGATTGTCGCCAAATACAAACAGCGCTTCCTAGACGGCCGCCCAAGCGTCCCGAGCAGCAAAGTTTTCGACATAACCGAGCTGTCCCAGTATAGCGCCTGGGCCACCGGCAATACGATCGCGCTCGCCAACAGCCCGGACCCTGGTCAGACGACCTTCGAGGAGCAGGTGCTGCTGCTCGATGTGAAAGACGATATCGTCGATCTGGTGAACTACGGCAATTCGGTCTCTCCAACTCCCGGCAACATTCCAATCGTCACCGCGGCCGTACCCGAGGCAGTGAGCTACGAGCGCTGCCCGGCCGGGATCGACACCAACGGTGGATTCGACCCGCACAACCCGGCAGCCAGCAACAGCGACTTCATCGTTCGCAGCACACCCGCCGATCAAACTCCCGGCACCGCCTGCCCGGGCCGCCCCGGCGTCGACATGGAGATGGTCAAGACGGCCAGTATCACCAACGGCAACGCGGGCGACACGGTCGTCTTCTCGCTGAGCTATAGCAACGTCGGCACCGACAACGATCCTGGCTTCACGGCTGTGGTGACCGACACACTGCCGGCCGGCCTGACGTTCGTCTCGGCCTCGTCCCTGCCGGCCACCCATACCGGCCAAAACCTGTCGTGGAATGTCGCGGCGCCGAACGCCGGCGGCCTCCCCACGGTTATCCAGGTCACCGCGACGATCGACGCTGGCCTCGGCGAGAACGTGCCGCTGGTCAACACTGCCGGCATCACCTCGCCGAACGAGCCGACCGACGCTGCCAGGCGCAGCAACAACGTTGGGCAAGCGACGGTGACGACGAACGGACCGGCGCTGCTGTCCCTGAACTTCAGCGGCCTGGGTAGGAACTCAGCTCCAAGTAGTCAGTTCACGTTCGCGCTGGACTATCGCAACAGCGGCCAGGAGGACGCCACCGACACAATCATCACGCTGAATATTCCGGCGAATGTCACGCTGCTCAGCGCGGATGCATCCGACGCGTCGGCGAACTTCACCACGCCGATCCTCGGACCGACATCGCTCACCTGGAGCGTCTCGAACGTGGCCGCCAACACCACTGGCACAATCTTACTCACCGGCCAGGTCGCCAGTGGCGCCGTCGAGGGCTCGACGCTGACGTTCTCGGCCCAGGCGGCCAGCGACGCCGCAAACCCGAAAACAGTGCCGGCGGGTGGCACCAACACGCAGACCGTTGCATTCAACAGAATATACTTGCCGATGGTTGTCAGGTAATCGGCATGTAGAGTCGGTACGCGTCGGAAGCGGCGGGCGTGGGAGCAATCCCGCGCCCGCTGCGCTGTGTAGGAAGAAGATTATGCTATAATTTCCAGCCGATCAGTGGTATAACATCAACACGACCACATGCAGAATCTCGTACTGGTACCACCACCTATGAACTCTGAACAGTTAATTTTGTGCCTCGCCGCACGTACGCAGATTGCGCCGGAAGTCGAGCAACAGCTACTCAACCTCGTGCGCGATACGCTCGATTGGGAGCTACTGTGGGGCCAAGGTCACTTGCATGAGGTGCTGCCGCTGCTCGCGACAACCATGCGCCGGCTGGCGACCCAGGTCGCAATTCCGCAGCCCTGGCTGGCGCGCGCGCAGCGGCGGCTGTATGCCACAATGATTCGCAATACCACGCTGGCAGATACTCTGATCGAGGTGCTGGCGGCATTCCAGCAGGCCGGCGTCGCCGGGCTGCCGATCAAGGGAGTGGTGCTGGCCGAGACCGTCTATGGCGGCCTGGCCTTACGCTCGCTCGGCGACCTAGATGTGCTGGTCCGGCCGGCCGATCTTCCGGCGGCCCGTGCGGCGCTGAGGGAGCTAAGGTTTGCGCAAGAAGCCAATCCAGGCTTTGAAAACGCGCATCACCCGTTTCACGACCCGCCCTACTACCGGCCGGCCATCGGCGGCGATATCTGCCTGGAATTGCACCGAGGCCTTTGGGCCACCCGTTTCTTCCGGCTAGGAACCGATACGCTTTGGGCGCGCAGTGGCACCACGCGCCTGCATGGTGCCGAAGTGCGCGTTCTATCGCCGGAAGACACACTGCTGCACTTAACCATCCATCGTTCGCGATCGGCGCTCCGGCTGCGGTTTGTGTGTGATATCGCCGAGCTACTCCGGCGGCATGCTGAAGCGCTCGATTGGGACTATGTGCTGGCGCAGGCTCGGGCAGCCGGCGCGCGTACGGCGCTGTTCTATGCGCTCACGCTGGCGCAAGAGCTTTCGGGCGCGCCGCTCCCGCCGGGCATTCTGCCGCGATTGGGTGTCGGGCAACTCAAGCGTCGGCTGCTTGAGCATACCTGCGGCGTCTCCGCGCTATTTCGCCCCGCCGCTGCCGATGACTTTTCCCAACAACCTTCACTTATGCTGCGTATGTTCGAGCAGGACGGCCTTGGGCATATTGCCTGGAATATTGGTGCGAACCTAGCGCGCAAGACCCGGAAGTATGTGTACAACTATCGCCACGCCCAGAAAACAGGCAGCGCGCCTTAGACAGTGAGAAGAATGTCATATAAATAGAGCGGAGTACCGGTCTTTTAGCGTATCCGTTGCCGACAGTCGATCGACGCCCGCGCCGCGAGGTGAAGAAACTGTTATCCCCTGCGCTTGCGGTCTCTGCTATACTAAAATCCTAGATATCATAGTTGCGATCGGGTGGTCTTTCATCATTGGTTCAAAAGCCGAGCGCGATCGGCACGACGCGGCCACTGAGAAAGGCGCACAGCGCAGGGAGCCAACATGGAACTACAACCACCTACACCTATCCCCGAGGTTGTACTTCAACGCGTCGGCGCAGAAGCAATTCTGCACGATCGCCGCAACGGCCGGGCGCATGTAATCAATGAACCGGCGGCGCGAATCTGGGAGCTCTGCAATGGGCAAGCTTCACTCGACCAGATCGCTCAGGCTTTTGCGGCATCGTATGCCATGCCGGTTTCCTCCGTGCGCGACGATGTGATCTATATCTTAGGCAAGTTTCGCGATCTGCGCGTCCTCGACTAATTGAACGGGAATGATCATCGCCATGTGGCCACTCGCACAATCGAGCTCAGCGCGCGAGCCTACGCCGCAGCCGCATGCGGTCGCGCGCTATCTGGTGCTTGGCGTACCGATCGCGGTCGGCGCCGATGATGCCCAGGCGCTCGCATGTGTCGACGAGACGTATGCCGGGTTTCGGCAAGATATTGGGGCGCCGGAACCGGTCTATAGCGCTGAATTGATCTACGGCGACGGTGATGTTTCGTCGAACTCAAGGCCGGCGATACTGGTGCGCGACAACCAGGGATACGAGCAGGAATGGCCAGATACGCACGCGGCACTGATCGACTTGCTCGATCGGATTGTCCATGGCGTGCTGGCCGAGCTCCACAAGCGCGATATCTACGCGATCCACGCTGGCGCGACAGTTTATCGCGGCGCCGCGCTGATCATTGCGGGGCGTAGTGGGCAGGGCAAAACCACGCTGACACTCGGGCTGCTGCAGCGCGGGCTGGGGCTGCTTTCCGATGAGTTTGCGGTGATCGACCCGGCGACGCAGCAGATCATGCCCTATCGCCGGAGCGTGCATGTGCGGCCCGGCACGCCCGAGCTTATTCCCGAGCTGCACTTTCTGAACCAGCAGCCGCAGCATCGGCTCGGCGGCGGCATCGAATGGTCGCTGACGCCAGCCGATCTGGTGCAGGCATTTCCAGGCTGCTTGGCGCACGCCGCTCCATTACGGTATGTCTTACTGCTCGATGGCGCACCACGGTCCGCTGATATACCCACCATTACGCCAGTGCCGGCGGCTCTGGCTACGATGGAGCTATTGCGCGGCACCTGGGCGGCCTCGCGTGATTTCAGGGGCGGGCTAGCCCGCGTCGGCCGGCTGATGAATAGCGTGGTCTGTGCGCGTTTACACGTCGGCGCATTCGAGCCAACCTTGAAGGCAATCGTAGGCTGGCTGGAGGCGCACAATGGTTGAGTTCGAACAACAATGGCTGCACCAAGCCCGCCGTGCGGCCTTCGAAGACTATCGGCAGCGGCGCGTGAGTACATGGATCGGCCTGCGTGGCGCAAGCATGCGCCCATTGATCGGCCCCGATACCTGGATGCAGGTTGAGTTTGGCGCCACCGAATTCGCGATTGGGGATATTATTCTGTTCCCGCTCGGCAATATGCTTGTCGCGCATCGGATTGTGGCAGATCAATTGCGCCAGCGCCAGTTAGCGCTTGTTCCAAAAGGTGATGCCGAGCCATACCCTGACCCGCTCATCCAACCGTCCGAAGTCCTTGGCGCCGTGCGCGCACTGCGACACGGCCGGCACGGGTCAATCACGCTCTTTGGCTGCGCCGGGACACCGGCACGCATCGTCGCAGCAATTTCTCGCTCGCTTGGCCGCGTCGCAGCATTGCTACGGCGGCTGGCTATGATCCTACCGGACCCTCCGCGGCGCCTGGCGCTTAACGCCATTCCGCCGCTTATACGGGTCGTCGCCCACGTCATCCTTGCGCCATTATTCTGGGCGACGCGGCTCGATATGTCAAAACAGGAAAGCGGAAGGAGGTGAAATGCATGAATTACGAGCGCCCGGAGGTCCTCGCGACCTACACTGAGGAGGAGCTTGTCGAGGAAGCCGCTGTTTGCGTGGTCTATGGCGGCGGCAACTAAGATCGATCTCCAGTGTGCCTAACGCACGTGCCCGCTGTATAATGGGCAGCCATACGGCTGCCCATTATACTGATATATCCGAAGGAAATGCTACATGGCGCCCGCAATCGAAGCTCACACGCTGACGAAACGATTCCACAAACTGCATACCTACCGGGACCTGGCCCTGTATCCCTGGCGCAAAGCCGCTCACCTTGCCGTCGATCATGTCTCGCTCGAGATCGAGCGCGGCGAGCTGTTTGGGCTGCTTGGCCAAAACGGCGCCGGCAAAACAACCCTGATCAAAATGCTTTGCACCGCCCTGCTGCCATCGTCGGGCAGCGCGACGATCGCGGGCTATGATGTTATACGGCAGGCGCGCCAGGTGCGCGAGCGGATCGGGCTGGTCAGCGGCGAAGAGCGCTCGTTCTATTGGCGGCTGACCGGGCGGCAGAATTTGGAGTTTTTCGCGGCGCTGAACCACGTACCGGCGGCGACGGCGCGCGAGCGAATTACCACCCTGCTCGAGCGTGTCGGGCTCGCCGAGCACGCCGACCGGCCGTTCCGCACTTACTCGAGCGGCATGCGCCAGAAACTGGGAATCGCCCGCGGCCTGCTCAACAACCCGCAAGTGCTGTTTATGGACGAGCCGACCCGCTCGCTCGACCCGATCTCGGCGCAGGCCATGCGCAGTTTTGTAGCTGAGTATATCATTGGCGAGCTTGGCTGCACGGTGATCCTGGCGACTCACTCAATGGCCGAGGCCGAAGATCTGTGCGATCGCCTGGCGTTCATTCGCACCGGCCAAGTGGTGGCCGAGGGCACAATTGCGCAGCTGCGCCAGCAGCTGCACTATGGCATCCGCTGCGAGCTGCACCTACGCCACATGCCGCCGGAGCTACCCGATACGCTGCGCCGCCGCGCCGGCATCAGCGAGATCAGCGTAACGCATCAGGAGATCGGGCCACGGCTGGATCTTACTATCAGCGAAGAAGGGCCGGTACTGGCGGCGCTGTTGCGCGATATCGTCGAGAGCGGCGCCGACATCTACCATTTCCAGACGCGCCAGATCAGCCTGGAGGAAATTTATCTGCGCACCCTCAGCCCGGCGGCTCGGGCGCCCGAGCCAGCGGAGGTGACGATATGCTAGCGCGCTTGCGGGTTCCGTGGGCTTTTATCGTTCGCGATTATCGTCAGGATGTCAGTTATAAGCTCGGCTTTGTGTTTCGCATTTTCAGCGTGGTTCTCAGCGTCGCGATGTACTATTTTATCGCGAACGTGTTTAGCTCCGCCGCCGCGCCATACTTGCAGCCCTATGGCGGCAGCTACTTCGCATTCGTGATCATCGGCGTGGCTTTTAGCGAATATATGGTGATCGGAATGGGCGCGATCGGCGAAAGCATTCGCGAAGGGCAGACCACCGGCACGCTTGAACTGATGCTGCTCAGCCCAACTCGCCTGGTGATCACACTGTTTTCCTCGTCGCTGTGGAGCTATGTCTTTGCAACGTTACGCGTTTTGGTTTACCTGCTTGTCGGTGCCGCGCTTGGGATGCGGTTCGGTCAGGCGAACCTACCGTTCGCGCTCGTGGCGTTGCTGATCAGCATTGTCAGTTTCAACGGGCTCGGCCTGTTCGCCACCAGTATGATTATCCTGATGAAGCGCGGCGATGTGCTCGGTTGGGCCGTGCGGGTCAGTTCGTTCGTGCTGAGCGGCGTCTACTATCCGATCGGCGTCCTTCCTGAATGGCTGCGGCTCGTCGGGCAGGCGCTGCCGCTGACCCACGCGCTGGAATTGCTACGCCGATCGCTCTTGCTCGGCGAAGGCCTGACGCAACTCTGGCGCGAGCTGCTGATCCTGATCCTGATCACGCTCATTATTCTGCCAATCGGCACAGTGGCCTGCAATCTGGCAATCAGAATCGCACGAACTGATGGAAGCTTGTCGCATTATTGATTGAATTTACGCAATCTGCAAAAAGAGCTCGGCAAGTCGTTCTTATTCAAAATCTTATTTGGCAACGAGAGGGGGTTCTTCAATGCGTCGGTTCATGTTTATTATTCTGTGTGTTGTATTATTAGCCGCCTGCGGAGCGCCAGAGACAAGTGTAGCACCAACCACGGCCGCTACCGAGGCCACAATTTCAAATACCGATGACCCATGCGCTCCTGAGGCGCTGAAACAGTATCGCCTCCAGTACAACAGTGTGATCGATCGCTGGAGCAACGCAATACTCGTCGCCGGCCAGTCAAAAGCGACCGACCTTCAGGAGCCGATCAATTCGCTGCAACAGATTGCCGACGAACTTAACAGCATTAAGCCGCCGCCCTGCGCGGAACAGGCCCACGCCGATAGTATTGCCGCCATGCAGATGTCAATCGGCGGATACCAAGATCTGTTGGCCAAGAAAGAGGTCGGCTCAACGCTGCGCACTGCGATCGACAAGCTAGCGCTGGCTCGAACCAAGGTCGCCGCATTGCCCGGCACGCCCGTGCCGGTGCCAACACTGCTGCCAAGCAGCACGCCGCTGCCAACTTGGACACCAGTGCCGACCCCGCCGCCGACCGACACGCCACTACCGACCGACACGCCATTACCGACGGCCACACCCGAGCCGCGCCAGGCCGTGATTGCTGGCCGCACGCAAATGTATGAAACGTCGACCAGCAGCGCGCCGATCAAGACTCTTCTGAAGAATACGGCAGTGCTGGTCTTCGAGGCGCATAAAGGCCGCGTCCATATTCGCGTCGACGGTGTCGATGGCTGGGTTAGTTCCAGCTCGGTCGTCATTAAGTAACCACATACCGCGCATAACAATGCCCCCGCAGTATGCTGCGGGGGCATCGTCGTATACAGCTTATGCTGCACAATCACCGTATCATCATCGGCAAGTAGGACCGCCTCTGGAGATTGACCGGCGCAATTGTTGGCGTACTGGTCGGCGTAGCCGTACTGGTCGGCGTAGCCGTACTGGTCGGCGTCAGCGGATTCGGCGTGACCGTCGGGCCGGTGGTATTGAGGTCCATGTAGTTATGGAAATAGTGATCCGCATAGACCGAATCCACGCCGCTGGACTGATTATCGTGGCTGGTCAGAATGACGATGCCGCTGGCGGTATTCACAGTCTGCTTGGTGCCGGTGATATTGTTGAGCGAATAGTTAGACTGCGTCATAAAAAGCGTGCCGCGCCCGGTCGCGAACTGGATATTGTCCATGCTAGTCGACTTGTAATAAACGTCGCCGCCACCTTCCCTCGTTGTAAAGACATACAGCATGCGCTGGCTGGTATTGATCAGCAGCAGCGGTCGGGTCTGGTTATCGTTGTGGGTGCTTTCGACATACGTATTCCAGGAATATGAGCCGCCGTTCTTCTTGGCAACAACCAATACGAGCTGAGGTTCGGTAGCATCGTTATATGATGTCTTCACCATCGCGAAAATGTTTCCGCTTGGATCGGCCTGGAGCGACTTGATATTGATATGATCGTCGGCGGCGGCGCCGGTATTTGTACTCCCGCGCAAGACCACCACGGTAGTCCAATCGGTGTCCAGCGCGCCGTCGACGTGGTATGCGAAATAAAAAGCAGTATCGCTTGAGTTCGAGAATTGGCCAGGGTTTTCGTTGCTCCAGAGCACGCCGATTTTTCCATCGAACGCAACCAGCGAAGAGATATCGTCCGGCGATACGGTTGTCGCGGTGGCTGGCGCCCCTGGTATTGTCGTCGCCGCATTCGGGTCCCAATCGGAATCGGACGTGCGGCTATGGTTAACATATACTTTCGAATTTTGCGTGTAGGTAATCCACAGCATGCCGGTGGTGTCTTTATCGATCACAACCGTCTCGGCGCCGCCGTTGCGTACCAGCACTGGCCCAAAGTCGAGCGTATACCGATTATTGATGTTTGACGAGTTCGGATTGTAACTGTAACGATAGAGCTCCGCCGAGTAGGGGTAGAGCGTGCCAGCACCGCTGGGGTCGGAGCCGCCGCCGGAGACCACATAGAGGTATTTTCCATCCCATAGACAATCGGCCTTGGTCTGGGGGCGCGTGTCGAGCACGGTGCCGGTGTCAATCCATGTTTGTGTGGCAAGTTCCAAGCGATAGATATGATAATTGCCGGCGACATTATTGAACATATCGGCCCACCAGACGCCATCGTTGAACCAGAGTTTGCTCTGCGGCTTCTCACCCGTCGGCGTGCGCACAAACGAGGGCTTGTTCGGATCTGAAGAAAACTCATTGTAAAAGTAACCCGGCCCGATATAGCCATATGAAGCAGCAGTCGTCACCGCTACCTGCCGCGGCCACTGATGCACATTCGCTAGCAACAATCCAATAAAAATGCTCAGCAGCGGGATCGCGGCGCGATATCGCATGACAAACTCCTTCATCAGCAAGTACAATGATACGCATTTTTTAGCAAAAGAAAACCCGCCGTACCCTGCGATACCACATGGGTATGCGGCGGGAACACACAGATGATTGCGTGTCGGTCATCGACACGCAAACGCCCGCATTGGACCTATAGAATGAGGTGAATATCCGGTATCGATCATTAACTCTTAGTATAGCTCAACCGACATCTTGATTCAAATGACATATTCGTTAGTTTCGGGCGCGGCGCTCATTACGCACGCATAATGTATCTACACATTTTCGTGATCGATACGCGCTCGATCGGCGGCCCAAAATGGCTAAGACAATTCTATCACTGTTAAACCTTTATTAATCGGCCACCAAGGGAACATTATGCCAATGCGATTATTGACATCCATGGAGCGGTCCTCTATAATCAGACCATCCCCAATGCCAGTGTAAACCTCCAGACGCTGAAAGGAGCCATTCGATGTTGAATTTGGCGATGCTGTTGGAGTTAAGCGCGCGCCGGGACCCAGGCAAGGTCGCCGTGATCCTTGACGATATCAAGCTGCGGTATGCCGAACTGAACGGCGCGGCGAACAAGATCGCCAATGGCCTGGTGAACCTGGATATCAAGCCAGGCGATAAGGTCGCAATCATGCTGCCGAACACGCCGCACTTTGTGATGTGCTATTACGCTATTCTCAAGGCCGGCGCTACGGTTGTACCGTTGAATGTGCTTTTCAAGCGTCACGAAGTTGAATACCATCTCGACGATAGCGATTCGATCGCGCTGATCGTGTGGGAGGGCTTCCTCGGCGAAGCGGCCGAGGGCTTCCAGAAGGCGAAGAATTGCCGCAATCTGATTGTCGCGCAGATGCCTGGCAGTTCTACACAGCTGCCTGAGGGCGCGCTGCCGCTGAACGCGCTGATGGTTGACACCGCGCCGGTGTTCGATACGGTGCAGACGATGCCCGACGATACCGCGGTGATTCTTTACACCAGCGGCACCACTGGCCGACCGAAGGGCGCCGAGCTTTCGCACGCCAACATGCTGTTCAACACCATGACGTGCGCCGAGAAGCTCATGGCTATCAGTCGCGATGAGGTTGGTCTGGCGGTGCTGCCGCTATTCCATTCGTTCGGGCAAACCTGCGTCATGAACAATATGCTCTACGCCGGTGGGACGATCACGCTGCTGCCGCGCTTTGAGCCGCAAAAAGCACTCGAAGTGATGGTGCGCGACCGCGTCACCTATTTCGCCGGCGTGCCGACCATGTACTTCTTCCTACTGAACTTGCCTGGTGCCGGCAATTACGACTTGTCGTCGCTGCGTATCTGTTGCTCGGGTGGGTCGGCGATGCCGGTAGAAGTGATGCATGCATTCAATCAGAAGTACAATGTGACGATTTTGGAAGGTTATGGGCTGTCGGAGACGTCGCCGGTAGCTTCTTTCAATCACCCGGACCACGAGCCGAAGCCCGGCTCGATCGGCACGCCGATCTGGGGGGTCGAGATGCGCTGCGTCGACGCCGACGGCAAGGAGGTGTCGGTCGGCGAGCTCGGCGAGATCGCGATCCGCGGGCATAATGTGATGAAGGGCTACTACAAGCGCCCCGACGCGACGGCTGAGGCGATCAAGGGCGGCTGGTTCTACACCGGCGATGTGGCGTATAAGGATGAAGAAGGTTTCTTTTTCATCAAGGACCGCGTCAAGGATATGATCATTCGCGGCGGGTTCAATATCTACCCGCGCGAGATCGAAGAGGTGCTATACGGCCACCCGGCGATCGCCGAAGCCGCGGTGATTGGCGTGCCCGACATCGCCATGGGCGAAGAGGTCAAGGCGGTGGTAGCATTCAAGCCCGGCCAACGCGCCACCGAGCAGGAGATCATCGATTACTGTAAGGACCGCATGGCGGCCTACAAATATCCACGATCGGTGGAGCTGCGCGATACGCTGCCAAAGACGGCAACGGGCAAGATCCTCAAACGTGAACTGAAGTAGGGACACGGATAAAGCCACGGATACACGGAGGTTTCATATTGGAGCGCGGCGAATCGCGGTGAGAAACCTTCTTAAGTATTAAAGCAAAGATGAATCTGCAACCGCGCGCACAAGTTGGCGCGGGCGGATCGGAATGCCATAGCGCCGGCGCTTATTGCCGATCGTACTGGCCGAGACACCAAAAAACGCCGCGATTGCGGCAATTGGGCGACGCTCATCGAGATATATTCGCCGGAGCGTGGCCGCATCGATCGCGATCGACGCGAAGCGCGAGTTCCGCAACGGCACACCACAGGCGCGCAGATACTTGGCGATCGTGGTTGGGCTGCACGCGTAGCGGCGCGCCAGCGCCGCCGTGCTCTGGCCGGCGATATAGCCGGCACGTAGCTCGTTGCAAGGAAGCATGATGCGGCGTGGCATAGGAGTTCCTTACCCTATAGCGGATAAATAGGCGCTAGATACGCCGCAAGCTCAGATGCCTTGAGCCTGCGGCGCTTCATTACTTTGATTTTACCCTATTGCGTGTAAACAAGGCTAAAAGAAGAAGAGCGCTTAACACACTCTTCGATTAGAGTTAAGTTTAACACGAATTCGGATAAACGTCAATCACGATGTTCGAGCGATTGGTCATCTGCCGCATTGCTTACTTCATATTTAAAATCGACCCGCTCGGCAATCATGCTAAGGATCTTTTGCGTCGAACGATGTGGTGTGTGGAGGTTGGTCTCCCACTCGCTGATAGTCTGCTGGCGTACTTCAAGCTCATCGGCCATTTCGCGCTGAGTCAAGCTCATATACTCGCGCAGCGCCCGAATAGTATCGGCTGTCCAAACATACTGCGCCTGACGGCGGCGCTTGGCTCTGGGAGTTTTGTCGCTCATACTGCCCCCTTGCCATACGATACTTTTATCTGCGCTTCTATTGTAATACGCAATCGGATAAACGCAAAGAGCAAATTTGACAAGCACCAGGTACTATAGTATATAGCCACTGTCATTTCCAGCGAACTACTATTCATTAACTCTTCATTTTCACCATATATACTCGAGGCCAAGTTGCCGTACTGCATGCTCCGCCGCATCATTCACCTTCGTGCCACTCATGCGGGCAGGCGAGAGGATCTGCGTGATGTGGTGGCCAATGACATATAATAGTGAGCCGGCGACGTCGGCGCCTACTTCCGATTCCCAGCATCAGGATGTCGACGATCTGCCGGGCAAGATCATGGTCGTCGACGACAATCGTGAGGCTGGCATCGCACTCGCCGCGCTGCTGGAGCTCTCCGACCATACGGTTCAGCTGTTTACTAACGGCTGTACGGCGCTGCGCGCGGTTCAGCAACACCAACCCGACCTGATTATTCTCGACGTTCAACTTCCCGATATGGATGGATACGCGGTTTGCGACGCCATCCGCCATAATTCCGCCACCTGGCAGATCCCAATCATTATGGTCACAATTGAGGGGCAGCGGGCCGGGCGCCTGCAAGGGATCGAGGCCGGCGCCGACGACTACCTGCAGAAGCCGGTCGACGCACAGGAGCTAGAAGTGCGCATTCGCTCGCTGCTGCGCAAGAAACGCCGCAACGACCAGCTCGAACAGGCCGAGGCGGTGATCTTCGCTTTGGCGCGCGCGGTCGAGGCCAAAGACGCCTACACCGAGGGTCATCTCCAACGACTGGCGCTTTACTCGCTGGCAATCGGCGAGCAGATGCGGCTGAGCGGGGAGGCGCTGATCGCTTTGCGCTATGGCGCGCTGCTGCACGATGTTGGCAAGGTTGGTGTCGATGAGCTGATTATTCGCAAGGGCGGGCCGCTCACCCCGGCCGAGTATGGCGTGATGCAGCAGCATACGCTGATCGGCGAGCGGATCGTCCAACCGCTGCACATGGCCTCAAGCGTCGGCCCGATTGTGCGCTACCACCACGAGCGCTGGGATGGCCGCGGCTACCCCGACGGCCTCGCGCAAGACGCGATTCCGCTTGGCGCGCGGATCGTGGCGGTCGCGGATGCCTTCGACGCGATGACGACCACCCGCCCCTACAACCGCGTGCTTTCGGTCGACGAAGCCATCGAGCGCCTGCGCGCTGGCGCGGGAGTCTATTGGGATCCGCATGTCGTCGCGGTATTTCTCGACTGGCTAAGCACAAAGCGGGCGTAAGAGTGAACACTTACAGAAAAATCCGCGGGCATCCGTCGCACCTGTCCAATCGGAGGCCTATTTCAGCCTCTGGAATGCAAAACGCTCATAGCGGCGAGGCGCGCGGCGAACATACGTAGAAAATGCAGCACAGCGCGCGGGCGCTCGCGCTGGGGCAAGTGGCCGCAATGCTGGAGCAGCAGCGCCGGCGCGCCAGGCAGGTTGTCGCGAAAGAACTCAAGCGATCCTTGCGGCAGGAAGTGATCGCCCAATCCCCATACCAGCGCCGCCGGCACCGGCAGCTCAAGCAGATCGGCCGGGCGCAGCAGCTCTTTGTCAGGATCGGCCTCGATCATATTCGAGACGAACTCGCGCACCACGCGGCGCTGGAACATATCCTGCAGGCTATGCTGGCCAAAATACAGCATTGGCGCGGGAATGGCCCCAAACATCTGGCGGAACACCAGGCGGGCGGTCTTCATGTTCGGGATGCCGATCGTCTCGCCAAACGGCACCCACGACTCACGGCCTTGCAGCGGCGCGCCCCCGGCATTCAGCAGCACAACCCCGCGCAACAACGCCGGCACCGCCCAGGCCAGCTTGATCGCCAGCCAGCCGCCCATTGAGTTGCCGGCCACCAGTGCCGGCTGGCCGATCACTTCGCGCATAAACTCAACCAGCACTGCGCACATCTCATCCAGAGTCGTGTAGAAGCGATCGGGCGGCAGCCCCGAGAAGCCATAGCCGGGCAGGTCGATCGCGTACACCGGAAATTTGCGCGCTAGCGGCCCTAGAATGAACGACCATGTCAGCGCATTATCGGCGATGCCGTGGATCAGCACGATCGGGAAGGCATCCGGCACGAGCTGTTCGGGAGCTTGGTAGTAGTAGTTGATTGACATGCCATGCACGCGCACCTCGCGCTGTTCCGCGCCGCAGCGCAGCAACCGCTGCCGCGACAGGCCGTTGATCAGCGGCACGGCGACGCGCGACATCGGCGCGCCGAATGTGAGCAACTTCTCGATTCTAGCGCTCAACATCGGTGAGATCTCCTTTACGTACCGGCACATCGCCATGCCCGCGCACCACCTGCGCCAGCGCGCCCACGGTCGTTGACCAACCGGGCGGCGTCAGATCCGGCGCGATCTCGGCCAACGGCACAAGCACGAATGGGCGCTCGGCCATGCGGGGATGCGGAATCGTCAATGCTTCGGTCGCGATCGACCGATGGCCATACACCAGAATATCCATATCGATGACGCGCGGCCCGAAACGCACGCTCGCCACCCGACCCAGCTCGCGCTCGATCCGCTTGAGCAGGGCCAGCAGCGCGGACGGCTCCAGCGCGGTGCGCCCGCGCAGCGCCGCATTCAGAAAGCGCGGCTGGTCGAGCACATACGCCGGCTCAGTCTCGTACAGCGACGAGACGCGCTCGACCACGACGTCGGGCGCGAGCCGCGCAACTGCGACGGCGATATGCGCGCGCCGGTCGCCCAAGTTCGAGCCGAGCGCGAGGTAGACGATGCTTTCGGGCGTTTCGGCCAAGATACCACCTAATGGGTCACTCGTCGCCGGCGTCACCATTTTCCATAGTGCGTAGTGCGTATACGGACACGATATATCGCGTCCCTACGCGCTACGCACTACCGCCGATGCGAGAGTCAGTATAGCATAGGCCAGTTACATTCCCGCAGAGAGGTATCATAAATCCAGCGTCAATTGGTCTGAGGAGGCGGATTCTGGTGAGCCACCTTCAGATTTTTCCGGTGGAGAGCCGCCGTCGCCAACCAGGGCGAGCAGCCCGTCCTGGTCGAGGATCGGCACATTGAGCTCGCGGGCCTTGGCCAGCTTGCTGCCGGCCGCCTCGCCAGCGACCAGATAGCTGATCTTCTTCGAAACGCTGCCGGCGATCTTACCGCCGTGCGCCTTGATCAGATCCTCAGCCTGCTCGCGGGTCATGCTGGGCAGCGTGCCGGTCAGCACGAAGCTCATGCCGCTCAGGCCGTCGCCAGCGCGTGCGGCCACGATGTCCTGGGAAGTTTGCACGCCGACATCCTTGAGTTTGCGCACCAGCGCGCGGTTGGCCTCCAGGCTGAAGAACTGCGCCACGCTGCCGGCAACCACCGGTCCGATGCCCTCGACGTCGTCAATCTGCTCGGCGCTAGCATTCATCAGCGCTTCAAGCGAGCCGAAGCCGGCGGCCAGCGCCTGCGCCGCCACCTCGCCGACGAAGCGAATGCCCAGGCCGACGATCAGTCGCACCAGCGGGCGGTTCTTCGAGTCGGCGATCGCCGCGAGCAGATTGCTGATCTTCTTGTCGCCAAAGCCCTCCATGCCGGCGAACGACTCGGCCGTCAGCGTATACAGGTCGGCGACATCCTTGACCATGGCGCGCTCGACCAGCAACTGAGCCTGCTTCTCGCCAATGCCGGCGATGTCCATAGCTCCACGCGAGACATAGTGCTCGAGCCGGCGCACCAGTTGGGCCGGGCAAATACCAAAGTTCGGGCAGCGGTAGGCTACCTCGCCCTTCGCGCGCTCCAGGGGCGTGCCGCAGGCCGGGCAGCGCTCGGGCATACGCCACGGCTGTTCGCTGCCGTCGCGCCGATCGACGATCGGGCCAATGATATAGGGGATCACATCGCCTGCTCGCTTGACCGTCACATAGTCGCCAATCCTGATATCGCGGTCGGCGATATAATCGGCGTTGTGCAGGCTGGCGTTGCGCACGATCACTCCGCCGATGTTGACCGGCTCGATGATCGCGCCGGGGGTGATCACGCCGGTGCGCCCGACGGTGATGCTGATATCGAGCAGCTTGCTGGTGGTTTCGCGGGCAGGAAACTTATAGGCGATTGCCCAGCGCGGATCGCGCCCGACCACGCCCAGTTCGCGCTGCTGCGCGAAGCTATCGACCTTGATCACGATGCCGTCGGCCTCGTACTCCAGCGCGTCGCGGCGGGCCATCCATTCGCGGCAGTAGGCGAGCACCTGCTCGAAGTCCTCGAAGCGCCGCCGATCGCGATTGACCGGGAAACCGAGCGCCTGGAAGTATTCGAGCGTCTGCCACTGGCTTTGAAGCCGCACGCCCTCGAACGGGCCGACCGCGTAGGCGAAGAAGCGCAGCGGGCGGCCAGCGGTGATCGACGGATCCTTCTGGCGCAGCGACCCAGCGGCGGCGTTGCGCGGGTTGGCGGTCACTTTCTCGCCGGCGGCGGCGAGCCGCTGATTCAGCTTTTCGAAGTCGCTGGTGCGCATATATACTTCGCCGCGGACCTCAATGGAGATTGGAGGTTGGAGATTCGAGATTGGAGATTGCGCGTCGTCAATCTCTAATCTCGAATCGCTAATCTCCCGCAAGGTGATGGGGATGCTCGCAATTGTGCGCAGATTGGCGGTCACATCCTCGCCGACCACGCCGTCGCCGCGGGTCGCGCCGCGCACGAAGCGACCGTGCTCGTAGGTCAGCGCGATCGCCAGACCATCGATCTTCGGCTCGACCACAAAGGCGATCGGCGCGTCGTCGCCCAGCACCCTGACCACGCGGTCGCGCCAGGCGCGCAGGCCCTCCTCGTCGAACGCATTGCCAAGTGAAAGCATCGCCACCGGATGGCGCACCTTGGCGAATTTCTCGGATGCCGCCCCGCCAACGCGTTGAGTGGGCGAGTCGGGTATGATCAGGTCGGGATGCTCAGCCTCGAGCGCCCGCAGCTCACGCATCAGCGCATCGTACTCAGCATCGCTGACGGTCGGATCGTCGAGAACATGGTAGCGATAGTTATGGAAGTGGATCTGTTCACGCAGCTCAGCGATGCGCGTATTTGGATCGACAGCAGACATGCAACTACTCCATCATGATAGCGGCGACTGAGCTGTCATTATACGTCATTTGTGCGACAACGGTTGCCACAGCAGCTTGACATACTTTGTGAAGCTGTGTATAATCCTCGGTGTTGCGATGATCCCCGATAGCTCAACGGTAGAGCGGCTGACTGTTAATCAGTAGGTTCGAGGTTCGAATCCTCGTCGGGGAGCCACATTCATTTCAGAGCCACGGTCTTCGCGCGAAGTGTTGCACCTCATCCTGTTTTCCTGCAATGCTTCCCTTTATGGTATACATGTGCCTGATTTAGGGGCGCATGTGCGCATTGGCAGGACTTGTCAGCGTGCCAATACCAGACCATGGTATTCTTCAGTTGGTAAGGTTCTGCGGTCGGTCAGAGATTTCGTGTTCGTCAGTTCTCTGCCGGCTCGGAACACACAGGCGCCTGTTGCGCCCTCGCAAGGGTGCAATGGGAAGCCGATAGAGCGGCTGCACGGACTCTCAGCAGGGTTTCGCGCCATCTACTGCGAAAAGACATCTAGACTGAGACGATGGGCTGCGCCTATCGTGAACAACAGCCGACGGCCATCCGGCAACTGTGGTGGGCTTGCGCTGACTTGTGCGCACAGCACAGCAAGGTCACGATTCAATTGGCGATCATTGAACCGGCGGAACGTGACTCGCACCACATCGCGTTCCCAGACGATCTGTCCTGGCAACTTGAAGAACGGTTCCAACCGCTTCCAGGTGGCATGGATACTGCTGGCAAACTACCTTCGGTGGGGAAGTGCTCACGGCACATCGTGATCTACAGCCTCAAAGTGGGGCGATTGCCGCAATCTTGCCCCTGGTAGAACGCGCAGGTGGGGCGAAAATCGCTCGAATCTGAGTTTGCCAGCAGAATCTGGCATGCGCATAGGTGGCAGGAAAATACTGATCCCGCACCCACATTCCCAAGTTGGCCAGCGCCACTTTGCAGACGGTCATGACCTGGTCTTTGTCGTTGTTCAGTTCATACATCTGCCGCTCGTGCGCGTTCAGGTCCTCCAATGCCCGCAACACCGTCCGTTGTTCGCGACAGTAGTGCTCCAGCTTGCGGTGTTCGTCGTTGCTCTCGCTCAAGGCCCGCTCCATCCCAGAGCGCAACTCCAGCAGTTCGGCATCCGCTAGCCGCTGCATAGCCTTGCTCTGCTGGCGACACAGTTCGGGGCTGACCCCCTGCCCGCTCAGTTTGCTGATATGAGCATTGAGCGCCCGGTACAACTCCTCTCCCCGCGCCTTCAGATGCTTCCAGCGTTTGTGGTAGCGAGCACTGGCCCGTCGGCCACGCTCACGCGCCCCTTCCGCCCAACGCACTAGCGTGTCGCGGCGCTGGGAGAAGGCGGCCCGTTGTTTGGCCACTTCTGAGTGCTCAACCGCTGTTTTCGCGTAGCCGTGGTTGGTATCGAGTCCTAACGGCAACAGCCAGTCACGAATGATGTTTTCCTGATGCGGCCAGCGCCCGCGATAGAGCTGTGCCAGCGTCACCGCATCGCCCACGTCCGCCGTGCTCACAATCGGAATAAGTTTCGGCTGGGTGGGTGCGGGCGGCACGGCCGTGGCGACCCATCCAGCCTCCCACCAGCGCCTTTCGTCGACGTGCAGATCCGCCAGCCAGCGCTCGCGCTCTGGCACCCAGTCAGGATCGTCGAGATCGTCCTCGTCTTCTTGCCGCACGGGCAACCCACAACGCAGATCACGAATGAGCGCGACGTACAGTACCAACGGAGCGTGTGGCTGGGTCGGGACGGGCAGGCTGAACCGCGCCGCTGCCACCTCCCGCACCACGCTTCCGTGGCGGTCGGTCGTGAGCGGTATAAACGGGCCAACGTCGGTGAACGATCTCAGGTCGTCATACTGGTCGCTGCGCAAGATCGTGATCACGGTGCAGCCTTGAGCTACCAAGCCGGCCAGAAAATCACCGCCCATCCCTTCGCGGTCGACCACGATGCGCGTGATGGGCGGCCGAGATGTCGCCTGCGCGTAGCGCGCCGCGATTTGCGGCAATCCGACCGTTAAGTGCTGGTCGCCGCGGTGAGTGGTGAGCAAGAGCGGATGCCCCTGATCATCATGGAGCAACACTAACGCCCGACAGCCGAGGATCGCGCCAGTGCGTCCAATCAATCCACGTGGGATGCGCCTCGGTGTAGACCGGCTTGCGGTGGCCATCAATATAATAGGTGACGAGCGGCGCGGCCTCCTCCGCAGCGGGCGGCAGCCAGAGCTGGGCGGTCCACTGCCCGAGCGCATCGGTCAGCTGGTCGGCCCGACCAGAAAGGGCCACCTCGGCTAAGAACCGCTCGACGTACCGGTAGCCATAGGCCCAGACTCGCCCCGTGAGGAGGGCCAGCATCGTGCCAGTATAGCTGCGCAAATCCCAGGTGCGTTTGAGGCCGACCGCTGGCAGAAAGAGTAACGTCAGCAGGAGGGCGCGGGCAGTGGTTGCCAGCATATGGGCGAGGCGTGCAGGTGAAGGAGTACGCCTACGATGCGCAGCTTCGCAGTCCGCAGGGGCAACTCTTTCCAATCTCGACACTCTATGGGCCAAGCCTGACCAGGCTGCCGCCGTACGGACTGCCCCAGCAACGAGTGGCACCGGGCGTGCCCTATACGGTCGGCTACCGCTTCGACACACTGGAAGCTCAGGAGATCGACAAGAACTCCTATGATGTCAATCACCCTGGCCAGGCGCATGTGCTGTTTGGGCTGCGCGATGATACCACTGGCCAGCTGTTGCTTGGCTCGGACACCAAAGAAGACAAGGAGCTGAAGAACTCCAGCGGCGAGGTGCTGCTGTGGGATCGCACCCTTCAGCTGATCAACACCACCGTCAAGCCAGGACTCACCTTTGGCGGCGCGGTCATGTTCTGGAAATGGGACAAATTTCATTCGCCACACTGGGGCGAGGGCACAAATGTGCCGAGCAGCAACCGCTACCTGCGGCACCTCGGCACGGTCACGGTCACATTCACACCGCAGGCGAACCATACGTACACGGTCTTTACCTGGAATGGCCACGGCCACTGTAGAGTCGAGGCGCCGCGCTGGACGATCGCCACGTTCACGACGAGCAATCAGCCGAATATCACGCCGACCGGCATACCATCGCCAACCGCGACACCCTCGCCAACGCCCTCGCCGACGCCGCTGCCGCCCGCGCCGCCCGTGCCCGATGCGACCTTCAATATCAGCATCCACTCCACGCTCGACCCGAACAACGCGGACAGTGACGCGGACAACGGCGTCTACCGCTCGGAGGACAACACGATCGCCTGGCCCGCCGGCGAGGTGCTCGACTTCACGCCGCGCGTGCAGATCACGCTGAACCCGGCCGCACCAGCCTACGGCGGCTACCGCTTCCAGGCGCATGTGGATGGCTGGAACTATGTCAGCTCGCTGGGCCAGAACGCGGCGACCAGGGGCGACAGCCTGGGGCGCAGTGGCTGCCGCGGCGGCGGCACGCTGGTCAGCGGTATGAGCGGTCCGGCCTGCGGCTACCACTACATCGGCGGTGGCTCGCTGACCGACACAACCGAGCCGACGGAGGCGGATATGGCCAGCCAGGCACACGTCTACTGGGCGGTCGGCACACCGCAGTCCATGCGCCCAGATGTGTATGTCTACAACTTGGGCGACCTGCAGCAGGCCGACCTCACGGTCGAGGTACGAATTGTCGTCGAGGTGGTCAATGTCGCCAGCGGGCTGGTTGTCGCCAGCCGCACCGACCATGCGCGCGGCATATTCGGGGTATCGCTCGTCGCGCCCAGGAGCGTGAAGTAACGATGAACGATGAAGGCGGAACGATGAAGCCTCTTTTCATACACGGGATGCGAACACGAGAAAACCCAGCCATGCGCAACGTATGTAGGAATCACGGAAATGTGCCTCGAGCAGGCGAACGTGGATCGCAGGCGACCCACCTTCAGCCTTTATCCTTGATCCTTCATTCTTCTGCTGGGCAGGCCATGGTCGAGATGGCGCTCGTCATCGGCATCCTGCTGCTAGTCATCCTGGGCGGGATCGATGTGCTGCAGGTTCAGATGACCCAGTACACCATGTCGCAGGCGGTATGGGCCGCGGCGCACCAGGCGGCGCTGATCGGCGGCCCGGACGGTCAGAATGGCTCGTGGGGCGACGGCGCGCACCCGTCCGGCACCGTCGCCGCTACCGCACGGGTCATTCTTGACAGCGGCATGGTGACCAACTCCCGCATGGCGACCATTACGGTGATGTGCGCGCGAAAGCCCTGCCGGCGCTATGACCCGATCACGGTTCGCATCACGTACCAGGACGCGATCTGGGCGCCGATCGGCCCGTTCCAACTGGTTAAGGTCGATCTCAGCGCTACGCGCCTGGCCGAGAAGGATGCCCAATAATGCCGCACATAGCTCAAAACAAGGAAGCGGGGCAGGCGCTGGTGCTTGTAGCGCTCATCCTGACGTTCCTGATGATGCTGATCCTGACGTGCATGGAGGTCGCCGCACGCTACGAGGAGCGCGCCCAGATCGAGGATGCGCTGAGGCAAGCCACGCGCTCGTCGGTGCAGGCCTTTGACTATGCCGCGTTTGCGCGTAACGGCCAGCTGCTGCGCGAGATCAGCGCGGCTGCGTACGGCTACTTCGAGAGCCGCCGCACCGAAACAGTTGTCACCGCGGTGCGGAGCGTCCCGTTCGGGCAGCAGATCAGCGCCGACGACCTCGGCACGATCGAGCTCCCGCTGCACCGCCAGATTCAGCTCGCCGGCATCAGCAACGCGAACGCCGTCATCGGCAAGTGGGCCGCGCGCGAGATTGGCCCGAACGATCTGCTCCAGCCCAGCATGCTGCTGGATACCGCGCCGGATCAGCCGGTCTATCCCTCTGGCCAAAAGCTGGACAAAGATACCGTGCCGGTGCCGTTCTCGATCGCCACCATCGGCCCACTGAACGTCCACGATCTGGTCAATGTCGGCTACAACGCTGCGAACGGCGACCCTGAGATGTGCCGCGCCAGCGGCGGCGAAGCGCAGAGCGCTCCCGCGCCGGCCCCGGAGGCAATAGCCGGCGGCGAGATGCGTGGCCGACCATTTGCCTGCCGGCTGATGCAGCGTGTCAAGGTGCTGTATGTCGATGACGGGAAGGGGCTGGCCTACTTGCAGATGACCCCCTACCAGTCACACACGATCTGGGCGCTGCAGGCAGCCGGCGTGCAGATGTGGGGCGAGCGGTACGGCGCAACCTCCGACGAGCTGCCGTCGATGGACCGTCTCGACGCCAGCCAGGTTGACCTGAGCCGGCTGACGATGACCATGACCGATACGCTCAAGCTCTACAACCCGCAGGGTTTTGCGGGCACGATCCCGGGCGACAACGCCGCCATCCCCGGACAGGCCGGCACGCTCGGCCAGGCGCAGCCGACCCCTTCGACAAGCCCCTCGACAGGCTCGGGAGGGGCCTCAGGACAGGGCGCGGCACCAGGTAACGCCATAGACTCGCGGGACGCCTCACAATGACGACAATGACGGCCAACAACACCGACCTCGCGGAAGACGCCGTCCCCGCGAACGGCGCAGCGCCTGCGAGCCGCGTCGAGGAGTTACAGTTCCTGGTCCAGACCGGGCGGCTACGCCACTGGCAGCGCGGTGTAACTGAGACGCTCGCACGCGCCGGCCTCGGCGGCGGGCTGACGGCTGAGGAGTGGGCGGTGACCCCCTGGTACGGTCCGCTGGAGACCTGGCTCAAGGACGGCTCGACTGTCTCCGACATTTTGATCAATGGGCCTGGCCGCGACATCACGATCGTGGAGCAGGGGCAGCGCATGGCGAGCGGCATCACGCTCCACCCCGAGTGGGTGTCTTTCGTCCAGCGCCAGCTCATCCTCCGCAGCGGACTGGTCACGCCGGAGCAGGTGGTCGACGTACAGGCAATGATGTGGCCCGCCCACGCGCTGATTGGCACCGCCGATCAGCGGCTGCGCTTTGCCATCACGCGCCCGCCGGCCTCACCCGCCGGCCCCACCGTCTCACTGCGTATTTTGCCACGCCGCTGGCGTATGCTCGACGATTTCGTGCTCGAAGGGATCATGCCACGACAGGCTGTCGACATGCTTATTGAGGCGCTGCGGCGCGGTGTGTCGATCCTGATTGCCGGCGGCACCGGCAGCGGCAAGACGACCCTCACTGCCGCACTGCTGCAGGCAATCGGCGAGGAGAAGCGCGTGGTCACGATCGAGGAGGCCCGCGAGCTGCCGGATCTGCCCGATAGCATCGCGATGGAGGTGCTGCGGAGTGGCCTGACCTTCTCGGACTGTGTGCGCTTCGCGCTCCGCCAGAAGCCCGATCTGATCGTCGTCGGCGAGGTACGTGGCCCCGAGGCGCTGGCAATGCTCCAATCCGCCGCGACCGGCCACCCCGGCATCGGCACCATCCACGCGCCCGATGTCCAGGCCGCACTCAAGAACCTGGAACGCATGGCCTGCGAGAGTGGTATTCCGGCCAACATCGTGCGCGGCATGCTGACCAGTAGCGCGGTGCCGCTGATCGTCGCCCACATCGGGCGCTACGGCGGGCAGCGGCGCGTGGGCGTGATCGAGGAAGTGACCGTGCTGGGCGGCGGCGGGCAGACCGGCGACAAGTACACGACCAACCCACTGTTTGTGTTCAACCCTGGCGCAAATCAGGTCCAGAAAGCCTATCCCGTTCAAGGCGAATGGGGCCGAGGCCGGTTCTAACGCCAGCTACAGTTTATCTCCTGCCAGCGATGGCAGCAGGGGCGTATCCCTATACGCCCGAACAGGAGCAACCATGACTATCGAACTCTTAATCGTGAGTAATACGCCTGGCCTGGCGGAAGCGCTGCATGGCTACGAGGGGCTGCTGGTCTCCAGCCTGCCGTCCCTAGCGCGGGTCAAGAGCATTGTCGTCAGCGACCAGCCGCCGCAGGCGATCTACGTCGAAGATACCAGGGGCACGCTGACCGAGCTGTGGGACGTCATCCGCGCCGCCCAGGCCAGGCAGGTGTCAGTCCTGATCGGCCTCCAGAGCGTCGGCCTGGTGCATCTCTCCGACTTCGTGGAGACGGGCCTGCCCGTGTCCGACGCGCGCGATGCCGCGGTGATCGCCGAGTGGCTCGGGGGACAGCTCGGCGTGCGGAAGATGGCCGCCGCCGGCCAGATAACCATCGCCATCGCCGGTGCAAAGGGCGGCATCGGCAAAACGCTGGTAGTTGCAATGCTGGCCGAGGCCTTGAAGCGGCGCGGCCTGCAGGTGCTGGTGGTGGACGGCGACCTCTCCAATTCCGGTATCGTTCCGACCTTCCGTATTCCCTCGGGTTTCCCCTCGTATCTGTACCTCAAGAACGACGGCCTGGGCGCATTCACACCGGCCAACGTGCGGCGGCACATCTTTCGGCACCAGGCCAGCGGCATCGACTTCCTGCTTGGCTCCGAGGAAACCGCGAACCCATTGGATCTTAACCTGGGCGAGTGGCAGGCGATGATGCAGGCCGTTCGCGCGCTGGATGGCTACGATGTCGTTCTGGTGGATACCGGGCCCGAGATCAAGAAGCGGCCCTACGCGATCGACGCGGCGCGGAGCGGCGGCTATGTGGTGCTGCCGACCCCGCCCGGACGCAAGGAGCGCGCCGGTGTAGGCAACGCGCTACGGGTGTTCGAGAATCACACCCCCGACCTGACCGACCGCTGCTTCTTGCTCTACATGGAGCCGGAGAAGGGCGTCACCGTCGCGGTGGACCGGGTGGCGCCGCTGTTCGCGCACACCTGGCCCAGGGCGCGCACGATCGGATTGCTGCCCCGCGCACCCCGCCAGGTCAGTATGGCTGACGAAGAGGGCGACCAGTACCTATCGCCGCTGGATATCGCGCCGCACAGCACATTCACCCGAAGCGTCCATCAGATTGTCCAGCGCCTGTGTGATCAGACCGGGCTCAAGCCCCCGCTACCGCTGCCGAAGTCCTCGCTCTGGCAGCAACTCCGCGGCGAGAAGATCGTGATGGCGCCGACTGGGATAGCGGTCAGCGCAGCTGAGGTAATTGTATGACAACCCAGCAACCGTGGAATGCTGCCCGACCTGTGGCACCGCTGCAGATCGAGGAGGACGGCGGCTTAGCGGCCCTGATGGGCACGCAGAATGTCACATTGGCGCGCGAGGCCGCGCTGAAAGAGGCGGCGCTGCTCCAGGCTGCCCGCGACGTGCTCCAGACGGCGTTCGCGGATGAGAGCCGCAAGCACTACCTCGACCCGTTCGCGCCGGCTGCCGAGCGCAACGCCGAGGTGATCGCGGTGCTGCGCGCGGCGATTGCCGAGCATCGTCAGCACGGTGGAGTGCTTGCGCGCGTGCCTGCTGACGACGAGACGCTGCAGATCGTTGGGCGGCGCATTCGCGTACAGGAGGCCGGCAAGCCCTTCGTCACCGCGCCTGAATCCTTCAGCTTCACGGACGAGGTCCAATCGCGCGCTCTGCTGCTCGCCTCGGTCTTAGGAGTCCGGCTGGACGCTGAGATCCCCCAGGCCACTCTGCCTGTAGCGCATGGCACCCGGATGCATGTCTCCATTCCTCCGCGCACCGTCGAGGGCGCGCTGATCTGTATCCGGCGCGGTAGGCGCGAGGCCTGGGATATGGAGGACGTGCTGAAGCGCGGCACGCTGGACGCGGGTGTGGCCGATCTGCTCAAGCTCTTTAGCCGCGCACGCTGCTCGATGCTGATCGCCGGCCGCACCGGCTCAGGCAAGACCGGTCTGCTCGAAGCGCTGGCGAATAGCTGGCCGGGCGACCCGCATACGCTCACGATCGAAGATCACACCATGGAGATCGGCATCCGCCGATCGGACATCTGGACGCGCGAGCTAGTCGACACCCAGCGCGACAGAGAGGCGTTCGGGCGCGTCGCCCGTGAGGCATTGAGGCAGACGCCCGACCTGCTCCTGCCGGGCGAGATCCGCGGCAACGAGGCCGGTGCGATCCTGGCGCTCATTCTGTCGGATCATCCGGTGATCTCGACCCTGCACGCGCGATCCTGCGCCGAGGCGATCGAGCGCTTCGCCTCTTGCGCCGCGCTGCCGGGCGCCTATATGTATGAGGCCCGCCGGGATGAGGCGCTCCGCGATGCCAGTATGGGCTTCGATGTGCTGATCAAGGTTGATTTCTGGGAGGACACGGGCCGCCGCCTGGTCACCGAGATCGCCTTGCTCGACGGCTGTACCGCCCTCGGCGGTGTGACTAGGCCGACATGTGTGCCGCTGGTCAAAGTGGACGTGAAGCCCACCGGCGAGATCGTGTGGATCTGTGAAGCCCGCGTGGTCCAGGGTGGGATGCTGGAGTGGATCGACGGCAAGGACCGCACGCCTGAGGCGCTGCGCGAGAAGCTCAAGCGCGCTCGCGCGCTGGCGCAGATCCGCGCCGCCGCGACCACGTTGGATGTCGTCGCCGAGGCAATCAGCCGCGCCGAGCGGCTGCTGCTGGCGGGCGAGTCCGAGCGGGCGCTTGCGACGCTCAAGAGCGCCTGGGTGCAGCGCCGCGATATGCGCCTGATTACGGTCGCGCAGCGCGCGATTGCCCAGGCGCCGAGTAAGTTCGCCCAGGTCGCCGCCGAGGCGGCTGTAGCGTACACGGTGCTCCAGCAGCTCATGCAGACCAAGCAGTGGGGCGCATCTCGCACCGCGTTGGATCAGCTCCTCGCCGACCTGGGCCAGGCGGCTGCGGCTGTGCCCACCGGCGGCTGGGAGCAGGTCGATGAGCGGATCAGAGTGGGCCTCGCGCAGGAGGCCGAGGCGGAGGAGGCGCGCATCGAGGCCGAGACCGCGCTGGCCCAGGGCCATCCGAACGCCGTGGTGGACATCCTCAAACGATTTTCCGTCACGGACCTACCGCGCCATGTCGCACTGCCGCTGATCATGGTCCGCGAGCAGGCGATGGCGGCGCTGCTCGCGCGGGGCGAGGGGTCAGAGGAGGCGCTTCACACCGTGCGCACCCAGCGCATGGCGATCCAAGCAGCCGAGGTTCAGGACGCACCAGCCGTCAGGTAACGACATTGCTTGGAGTGGTGCGGCGCGGGCCGCGCCGCACCACTCTAATAAAAGGGAGCACACTGTTATGCATGGTTCAACGCTTACGGACAACCCGATCACCCATCCTGAGACGGCCTGGATCGCGAATGCGGTCCCACTCTGGTTAACGGTGGCGACGATCCTCCTCTTGACGCTGTTGCTGCGTGCGGCGCTGCACACCTACCTGGAGCAGCGTGCCGCTAGGGGCCGAATGAGCCCGGTGGAGACGCCACTGCTATGGGTGCCCCCGATCACCAGCGAGGGTAAGCTGCTGGCATGCTGCCTGATCTCGGTGCTCGCCGTGCTGGTCCTCCTGAGCAAGATCGTGCCGCTCTTTATCGCCATGATTCTGGCTGGACCCGCCACGGCGCTACTGACCTGGCTGCTGCTGTGGATGCAGGAGCAGAAATACGTGAATGCCCTTGACCGAGCGCTGCCGGCCGCCATCAGGCGGCTCGGCGCGCAACTGCGCGCCGGCAGCGGCATCCAGCCCGCGTTGGAGAAGGTCGTTGCGGATATGCCGGCGGGACCGCTGAAGGCCGAATGGACCTACATCATCGCTCACTTCGGCACGCCGCTCGTGGGCGGGGTACTGGCGACCCCGCAGCAGGTCGTCGCCGCGCTTGCCGTCCAGTCACCCAGCCGGCGCCACGCGGCGCTGCTCGGCCATCTGGAGGTCGCCCTTGGGCAGACGCATGATGTGCTCATTCGGCGCGTGCAGGCGGCCTACACCGCGCTGCACGCAGCCGAGCAGCGGCGCAGCCAGGCATCAACCGAGCTTTCGCAGATGCGTTACAGCGGCATTGCCATTGGCTGCGCCGGCGTCTTTATGGCGCTGTACCTGGCGCTGACACAGTGGAAGCGGTTCACGCTGGCCTACCAGGGGCCGATTGGCCTGATCGCCGGGCCGATTGTCGGCACCGTGCTGTTGGCCCCGTTCATTGGCGGCTTCCTGCTCTCGCGCGCGGACGAACTCGATTATTAATTCGAACGGCCGGTCACCTATTGCTATCTGGAGTCTACGATGCCTGACTTTCTCCTGAATCCTGGCGCGCCCTTCGCCGCCCTGGCGGCGGCGGGAGTGCTGATCGCCGCGCTCGGCCTGATGCAGCTCGAGCGGGCGCGGCTCGCGTTCGCGGGTATGCGCTCCCTGCCGACGAAGTGGGGCCTGCGCGGCCGTTTCGTGCTCGGCCAGGGCGCGGCGATCCCGCTCGCCGCCATCCTGCTGCTCATAGATGTTGCTGGCGGTGCGAAGGGCAATAACCGCATCCTACTTGTCGGCGCGCTGGCAACCTATCTGTATATCGGCGTGATTATCCCGCGCAAGCCGATCGTGCAGGCGCAGAAAGAGCGCAAGCGGCTGCGGCTGCTCACCCCCGGCTTTGTGAGCTATGTGCGCGTCGCTCTCGCCGGCTACGACCCGCCCGCGACGTTGATGGAGCGATACTGCGCCCGCCCGTCCAGGCGGCTGCTGCCGATGCAGCGGTTGGTCGCCGAGGCGCTCATGCTGATGAACCAGCGCCGGCTGCGATCCTTCGAGGCATTGCGCATGGTTGCTCGCGCGCGCGGTTGCCAGGAGCTGACCGATGTGTGTGAGGCGCTCGCGCAAGCCGAGGCGGAGGGCACAGACGTGCAGCAGGTACTCGCCGCGCATGAGGCCACGTTGGAAGCGGTACTGAAGGATGAGTTCACACGGATGCTCAAGCGCCGCACGATGTACCTGCTCGGCCTGGTAGCGGTCTCGCTGGTGGTGGGCATCCTCGGCAATCTCCTGTTTGTGATGACCGGCGGCGGCAGCCTGCTGACGCGCATCGGCGGCTAGCACAGGAGCGCCGAGCGATGGCACATCCATATCGAGGACAAGTCCGCGGGCGCCGTCCTCGGCGTCGTCGCGCGCCCTCCGCCGCCGTGATTAAGGGGATGCGGCCAGCGTTCACCCTTGAGCGCATCCTGGCGCTGCCGGTTGTGGATCGCATGCTCGGACGAGCGCTGCATCAACCGCGCCTGCTCCAGTGGCTCGGAGCGCTGGCCGGGCTGGTGA